>MDTB01181472.1_pt1 | contig 33477 bp, 31 predicted proteins | sample 811161 | NCBI WGS metagenome assembly MDTB01 (sample SAMN05326650, study PRJNA326480) | marine metagenome | isolation source: seawater | place: Mediterranean Sea | collected 2009 | reverse complement strand
AAATTTTATTGCCTCTAATATTCTAAGAGCTCCTAATGCATCTGCGTTAGCTGTATATTCAGGGACTTCAAACGAAATTGCAACATGCGATTGGGCAGCTAAATTATATATTTCATGAGGTTTTATTTTTTTAATGATATTTGAAACTGATAAAGAGTCTGTAACATCACCGTAATGAAGCCTAAACCTATAATTCTTATCGTGAGGGTCTTGATAAATATGGTCCACTCTTAGAGTGTTAATACTAGAAGACCTTCTTTTTACTCCATGGACTATATAATTTTTTTTTAACAATAACTCCGCTAAATAGGATCCATCTTGACCAGTAACACCAAAAATTAAAGCTATTTTTTTTTTCATTTTGAGCAATTTTTTTAATTTTTTATTTATTTTTTTTGCAAATATAATCAATTATCTTTTTTTAAGATATAGTAAAATTTTTTGGTCGCTGATATCCCATTAAAACCTTCACAATTAATTTTATTTTCATCATTACACCTTTGGTGACTAAATATTATGTTGTTGACAAGTTTATCAACCCTAAAATGTACATCATCTAAATAATAATATGGATACGAAAATAAATTATAATCATATTTTTTAACTTCATTGTTAATTCTATTAATGTTTCTTCCAACGAATATTACCAGTGATAATACCATCAAAAAAACAATCTTATTTTTAAAGAATTTCGTCGAGATAAATTTTGAAATATATATTGAAAAAGGCACAAACATAATTAACGCTATAAGAATATAGCCACCATATCTGAGACTTGGGTGATTATAAAACCATTCAAAAAATAGAATAATAATTACCAAGTATATATAAAAGTTTTGTTTTTTTATTTCTATATTATTCTTAATTTTCGAATAAAATGAAAAGAAAACTATTATTAACAATAATAATAAACCAAGTATAAAATCACTTACCTTATTAAAAAAATACAATTCAATCCAATTTGGAACCCAATTAAAACCCTTAATATAATTTTCAGGATTATCCACTCGATAGTTAGGACCTGCACCAGCCTTAGCCCACTGCTCAAACCAATCATTTGAAGCTTTGGCCTCGTTAAACGTTGACCATTCTAAATTAGAGAAGCAGGAAATACTCACAGGATATACAATACAACCAGAATTAAAAACATTTATAAGAATTAAAAAGCACCCAACAAAACAAAAAATATAAAAATAAAGATTTTTAAAAAAATTTAAAAAAATATTTTTTTTTTTAAAATGAAACAAGATTGGAATAAGTATTATTAAATACAACACATAAAATGCTTTAAGTGAAATTATTAAACCTAATAAAATAAAAATTTTAGTGAAATTTAGATCTATAGATGTCGATTTTCTGTACAAATTGAAAACTTCGATAAACAAAATAAAAATTAATATTTGTGCAGAACGATCAGTCCCGTGTTCAGCTAATCTGTAAAAAAATATATTTATGAATAAAAAAGAAAGAAAAGTTAAAAAAAAAATAAAATCATATCTCTTATTATTAAAATCATTTTTTAATTTAAATATTAAGATTAAATTGGAAAAACCAAATATTAAAATTGCACCCATATTGAATAAAAAATACTCAACTCCAGGCAAATAAAATAGGGAATTTAAATAAAAAATTGATGAAGGCGTTCTAAAAGCATGAACAAGATTTCCTACTCCAATTATCAAATTTTCTTGGGTTAAATAATAAGTATAAGGGAAATGATAGTAAGGAAAATCATCATGAGTTTTTGCTGTTAGAAATGCAATTAGCAATATTCCAAATATTAAACAGATATAATTTAAATATTTTTCAAATATTTTCTTTTTTTTTAAAAAAAAAAATATAAATGAAATTATTCCTATTGATAAAATAACCGTATTATGAATATATCCATGTTTAAAAAAAAAATGAGTAAAAAAAGATAATAGTATTAAAAAGAGCAAGCTTCCTAATAGATTATACTCAAACTCAATGTATGTTATATTCCTCAAAACATTTTGAAGAAGTAAGCCATATCCAATTACAGATACTATTATTAATACATAAAAGGATAAATAAATTGATAAATTCATTAATATATTTCTATATTTTTTTTAAGAATATTACCAAAAAAAGTTATTAATAGAATTCTATTTAAAAAGTCAATATTATACAATAAATCAAAATTGTAGGTATTAATATGTATAAGTATAACAAACTTGATCAATAGTGAATAATATTACATTAGTAATTCCTGCTAAAAATGAAAAAGAGTCACTTCCCAAAGTGCTAGATGAATTAAAAATTTATAATCTGAAGATTATAATTGTTTTAGAAAAAGATGATAAAGAAACTATTCAATCTGCTGAAGATTATAATTGTAAAATTCTTTATCAAGACGGTAAGGGTTATGGTGATGCATTAATTACAGGTATTAATTCTGTGGAGACTGAGTTTTTTTGTGTATTTAATGCCGATGGATCATTTGATCCTAGTGAACTAACCAAGATGTTTGATCAAATAAATGACAAAAAAGCTGATTTTGTTTTTGGAACTAGATATGAAAAAAACTGTGGTAGTGATGATGATACAATAATTACTTTGGTCGGTAACTTCATTTTTACCAAAATTGGAATATTATTTTTTGGGTTAAATATTACTGATATTTTGTACACTTACTTAGTAGGTAAAACTTCTAAAGCTAAAAATTTAAAATTAAATTCAAAAGATTTTAAATTTTGTGTCGAGCTACCAATTAAGGCGAAGAGAAAAGGTTATAAACTAGTGACATCTAAAGCTTACGAGAGATCTAGAATTGGTGGTAAAAAAAAAGTTAACGCTTTCAAAGATGGACTCGTAATACTTATTTATATGATTAAATTATTTTTCATTAGAAATTAAATTTTGTATTTAAAATTTAACAATTTTAAATAAATAATTGTATAAAATAAAATATTAACTAAAATTAAAATAATTAGTAGTTGAGTATTATAAATATTGTAACTTCCAAAAAATAAAATGAAAAAATTATAAAAATTAATAATAATGCTTGAATAATTATTACAGGCTAAATTACTAAACTTAATTTTTTTTTTCAAAAAATAAAATAATAACTGATGAAAGTGTCTATTATCTGGAGAAACTGGTGACTTACCAAATTTAAATTTTCTTATAATAGAAAACAAATTTTCAAAACAAGGATACCACAATAACAATACTACAAAAAACGGAGATATATTCGGATTATAATTATGTATCTTTATTAGTATATAGCCAATCAAAAATCCTAACAAATAAGCTCCTGAGTCTCCCAAATAAAATTTGTTAAGTAAATTGAAAATAATCATAATGAATAATAAGTAAGAAAAATTGAGAACATTAAAATCGTTAAAGTTAATTCCAGTTAAAAGATTAAGTTTATACAATAGAGCAATAACTATTAAATAATACGTTAGAACTAAACCATTTAATCCGTCAATAAAATTTGTCCCATTAACCAAGATTATTAAGCAGAAGGTAGTAAAAAAAATACTTATATAATAATTTTGCAAAGCGTAATCAATAAATGTTACTCTAGTTGAAATGATATTAATACCAGATAAATATACAAACAATATAATTAATATAAATTGATAAAGTAATCTTCTTGATGGTAAAGACAAAATTTTTAAATCAGAAAATAAACCTAATATAAAAATAAAAACTAAAAAAAAATAAATCATTATGTCTTTTTCAATAAGAATAGTTGATAGAAATAATATCAAAAAGATTCCACCAGATAACGGTGCTTTTTTGGTTCCTAAAAACTTTTGGTGGGTCTCTCCTGAAAAATTAAGAAGGTATTTATTTTTAATAATATAAGAATTAAGTAAGTAGATAAAAACCGGAATAACGAAAAAAATCAAATAATTCATACTATTTTTTTAAATAATTAATACTCAAACATATTACGTAATAAGATGATTTAATAAAATTAAATTTCATATAGTAATTATAAACTTTAAAAGCATCTATCAGTTTCTGTATTACAGAACTTGAGAGAGAGTCATCAATTTTTCTCCATGAAGTTAAAGTTTCATTAAAAGATCTAATTAAAATGTTTTTTTGAAGAATTTTAAGCCATAAAACAAAATCCTCTTTGGTTTTTAAATTTGGAAACTTTGTTTGATCATCAATTATTTCTTTTTCTAAAATTACCGTTGATAATCCGATATCGCAGGACTTTATTAAATCATCTACTTTTTCAAAATCTCTTGAAATTCTTTTTCCTAAAATTTTATCATTTTCATCAATAATCTCATAAGGAGTATGAGAAAATTTAAGTTTTTTTTTTTTCATAAAACTTATTTGATTTTTTAATTTATTTTTTTTCCAAATATCATCAGCATCTATAAATGCAATAAATTCACCTTTGGCATTTTCTATTCCTTTATTCCTAGAAAATCCAGCACCAATATTTTTTGAATTTTTAATGATCTTAATTTTTTTTTCTAATTTAAATAATTTTTCTAGATAATCTAAGTCGGACAAATTTTCATCATCATAAATAATTATTATCTCAAATTGATTGTATGATTGATTTAAAATTGAATTTATCGTTTTTAAAATATATTTACTTTTTTTATAATACGGAATTATGATTGATACTAAATCTTGATTTATTTCTTTTGAAGATTTCATTTAAAACACATTAATCTTTTTTTGCAATGGCCCAAACCTGAACTGGAAAGTTTTTTTCATTCTTTAAATCTCTATGAAACCAAACTCTTGACCAAGTATCATCTTTTCTAAGATTAGATATAACACATTTTTTATTTCCCCAAGAATTAGTAAAAATATTTTTTATTTTAAATCCACACTCCTCCAGGTGATATTTCAATCCATCCTCTGTCCATCTAGAACAATCAATGGGAACATTGTGAACTCGAATTAAAAAGGGCACTATTACTAAAAAGTAGCCGCCTTGATTTAATAAACTATACACATTTTTTGTAGCCTTATAAGGATATTTTAAATGTTCCCAAACATTATCAGCAATGATCAAATCAAATTTTTTGTCTAAATTATTATTTTCACAAATATCAAAATCTGGATAATTAAGTGGGGTAAAAGATTTAAACTTAAAATTTTCATGCCAATATTCTCCTGCTGAAATTTCAAGCACATCAAAATTAATTAAATCTAAATTTTCAATATCCTTTTTTATTTGTTTATATGTTGGATATCGTTCCCAATGTTCTAAATTTAAACCAATTTTTTTTGACAACCTTTTTAAATTTTTTACAAATTTTCTATTTGGGCCTAGTTTTTTTTCAAAAAATCTCTGAAAGCTCATTATTATATTTATAACTCTAAATTTTGTATTAGAATATGTTAATTTTAAGAAATTCTGATAATTAAATTTGATAAATTAACCTTTTTAAACCAGATTAAATGATAAAAAAAAATATATTACTCTTTGCTCCAGAGCTTGGTGGCGGTGGAGTTGAAAAAAATCTTTTTTTAATTGCTAATTATTTTTCAAATAAATTTCAAAAAGTATCAGTCATTTCAGCATCGCCAGAATATAAAAATAAATTTAATAAGAGTATCGAATTTATTACACCTCAAAGTAATTTGTTCACTAAAATAAAAAATAGGCGACTAAAAATAATAGTCAGCTTATTTTTATTATTTAAGCACTATTTTAATAACCCAAAATTTACCGTTCTCTCTTTTAAAGGAAATCTTTACTGTTGTTTAATTTGTAAAATTTTAGGTGTTAAAATTATACTAAGGTCGAATGCTTCTATAACCGGTTGGTCAAAAGGTTTCATTAAACATTTTCTCTATAAAAATATATCTAAAATGGCTTACAAAATTATAGTTAATAGTTTAGAATTTAAAAATCAATATAAAAAAAAATTTAATATTCAAACTTATTGTATTTATAATCCACTCAACAAGAATGAAATTATCCGAAATTCAAAAAAAAAAATTACCTTTTCCTTCTTTAAAAAAAATACCACTAACTTTATAAGTATTGGAAGATTAGTTGATCAAAAAAATCAAATTACTATTCTTGAATCTTTTAAACTATTAAAAGAAAAAACAAATTTTAAATTTAAATTGTTAATAATTGGAGAGGGTATTAATAAAAATTTTTTAAAAAAATTTATAAAAGAAAATAATCTAAGTCCTCATATAAAGATATTAAATTTTCAAAAAAATCCCTACCCCTACTTAAAAAGATCAGAAGTTATGATATTGTCCTCTGTATTTGAGGGGTTACCTAATGTTTTGCTAGAAAGTTTATCTCTGAAAAAGTTTATTATTTCAAGTAATTGTCCAACAGGGCCAAAAGAAATTTTAGATTATGGAAGAAGCGGTTTATTATTTCAAATGAGAAACAAAAATGATTTGTTAAAAAAAATTATCTATTATTTACAAAATAAAAAGAAATGTGAATTTTTATTAAAGAACGGTGTAAATAGATTGTGGAGATTTGATTACTACTCCAACTTACAAAGATATGTGAAATTAGTAAATTCATAATAAAATATGAAAAAGAAAACAAAAATTTATTATGTTGCAGAATTAAATTTACCAAGTAAGTCTGCCTACTCTATTCATGTTATGAAAATGTGTGAAGCATTTTCAAAGCTTAAGTATGATATAAGTCTTTTTGTTATTAATAAAAGTAATATAAATAAGATTAACAAAAATTATAATATAAATTGTAAGTTTGAAATTTTTTCTATTTTTAAAAATTTTATATTACTAAATTTTATATTTAGAATAATATTCGCAATTAAAATTCTCTCAAAAAATACTGAAAAAAACGCTTTATTCCTTTCACGAAGTATAATTTTTTCTTTAATGGCCTGTCTTTTTAGAAAAAAAATTGTCTTAGAGTTACATCATGAAATAACAGGTTTTTCAAAAATAATTTATTGGTTACTAAAAAATTTGAATCTAATCGAAAATCTAAAGTACATATTTCTAACTAAAAATCTAAATTATATTTATAGAATTAATAAAAATAAATATCTAGTTCTCGATGATGCTGTAAATATAGATGATTTCAACAAAAAGAAAAAAATAAAATACAAAAAAACCTGTGTTTATATTGGAAGTTTTTTTGAAGGAAAAGGTGTTGAACAAATATTTAGGTTGGCCAAAAAAAATAAAAAAACTTCTTTCCATATTTATGGAGAGAAAAAATATTTAAAATCAGTAAAAAAAGAAAAAAATATTAAAATTTTTGATTATGTGAATTACTCAAAAATACCAAGTATTCTATCAAGATATGAGGTTGCACTTATGCCTTATCAAAGAAAAGTTAGAGGTAGAGGCTCAATATGGCTAGAAAAATATATGTCACCGCTAAAGATGTTTGATTATATGGCAGCAAAAATGATTATAATTGCCTCAAACTTGAAAGTCTACAAACACATACTTAAGAATAATTTTAATTGTAAATTAGTTCATATAAATGAAGATGAGAAATGGTCTAAAGCAATTCAATTATCTTTTAAAAAAAATTACAAAAATAAATATTTAAGAGAAAATGCTTACAAAACAGTTAAAAAGTATACTTGGGATAAGCGCTGCCAAAAAATTATTAATTTTTTTGAAAAGAAAATGTGATTTAGATAGCAGCTTTAATAATTAACAAAATTTTTCACTTGATAAAAATTTTTTTGTTTTTAAGGAACCATTCGCAAGTATTTTTGACACCTTGGTCATAACTTGTAAATTTTATTTTTTTTCTTAAAAAATTTCTTATTTTTTTGTTATTACCATAGGTCTTATAAACATCAGCTTTATCTCTTGGTTTATTCATTATTGAGGGTTTTTTTGAGTATTTATCTATTTCTTTCAAAACTTTAGTAATGAGTATTGGTTTAGACGAACATACATTAAAAATTTCAAATTTTTTTTTAATTTTTTTATTTAACAAACAATTACAAATATGTATAGCATCATCAACATATGTAAAATCTCTAAAATGATCTCCATAATTATAGAGAGGAAAGCTTATTTTCTTATTAGCTGAAATAAGGTATTTTAAAATCATCATATCTGGCCTACCCCACGGACCATATATTGTAAAAAATCTTAATCCAATTATTTTAGTATTTATTTTTTTACTAATCGAATTTGCAAATTGTTCATTGGATAATTTCGAAAGAGAGTATAAATTTATTGGGTTTACATCTGAATTTTCTGTTTTAGGAAACGGTTTTTGGTCTCCATAAATGGAACTTGAAGATGCAAAAATAAATTTATCTATCTTAAAATTTTTAATAATTTCAATTAAATTTATAAAACCGATAATATTGGAGTCAGTATAAGATTTTGGATTTTCGAATGAATATCTTACTCCTGCTTGTGCAGCAAAATTAAAAACAATATCGAAATGATATTTTTTAAACAAACCAAAAAGTTTATTTTTTTCTATCAAATCAATTTTATAAAACTTAAATCTTTGATTTTTCAATAGACTCAATCTTTTTAATTTTAGTTTTTTAATATAGTAAGTATTTAAATTATCGATACCAATCACATCATATTTCTTTGATTTAATAATTTTCCTAGCAAGAGAAAAACCTAAGAATCCTGCAACACCAGTAATTAATATTTTTTTTTTCTTTTTAATTTTCATTTATGATATTAGATAGTTTTTTAAAATTATTGAAACAAGTATATAATTTTGATCTTTTTTTAGCACTAATTAGCTTTTCATTAATACTCTCTCTCGAACTAATAAGGAAATTATCTAATGCCTGCTTAAAACTATCCTCATCGTTTGAATTAAATATAAACCCATTTTTATTATTACCAATAAATTCCTTTGGTCCACTTGGGCAATCAGATGAAATTATTGGTGTACCAACATGAGCAGTCTCAATCATTACAAAACCAGGGTCTTCCCACAAAGAGCAGGAGATCACACAATTTGCATTATACAAATATTTAAAAATATTTTTTTGGTAGCCTAAAATTTCAATTTTTTTATCTAATTTTTTATCTTTAATAACTCTTTTGTAATAATTTTCTAACTCTCCATGCCCAATAATAATTAACTTATAATCCTTTAAATATTGTAAATTTTTTGAAAAAAAATTGATTAAAAAAATGTGATTTTTTTGCTTTGTAAACCTTCCAACACTTAAAAAAAAAGGTTTTAAAAAGTTAGTTTCTAATTTTTCTCTTTTTAAATTATTAATCTGTTTAATATTTAATATAGGATCTGGAATATATTTAACTTGATTTCTATTAAAAATATTTTTTTTCAATAAAAAATTTTTTGTCTCTTCTGTTGGACAAATAACATATTTTATTTTGTTTGAGGCGATTTTCCATAGCATAAATCTAAAGAAATTGAGCTTTGGATACCCCGATATTCTGAGAATTAATTCTGTTTTAAATTTATTAAAAATAAACAATAAAATTGGTAACGAGGTAATTAAATGAATAATTAACAAATCAGGTTTATCTTTAATTAAAATCTTTTTTAATGGAAAGTAAGATGAAAAAAAAATTGAAAAATACAAAAATCTTGAATTAAAAAAACCTTTGAATTTTCTATTTCTTAAATTTCTATTAGTGATTAAATCTATCTTATTTATTTTTTGGGAATTAAATTGATCCCATTCACCAAAAACATTAATTAAAAAATTTTTTGAATTATTTTTATATCTTGTTAATGAATTTATTGAATTTGAGACTGACCTTACTGTAGCAATTTGAGCGTCAATATGTGGAGACCAAAAATAATTTTTTTTCATTTCTTTAAAATTCGTGGATAAGGTACATGAGTGATAAATTTACCAGAATTACTATAAAAAAAATTTTCTTTTTTTAAAATTTCTTTATAAAAATTCCATGCACCTAAAAAAACAAATATTTTATTATTTGTGAGCCTTTTGTATTTAAAAACCTTAATTTTTGTTCCAGGCAAAAATTTACCAATTTTTTGATTTGTTGTATCATAAAAAAAATCGAAATAATTTTCTTTCAAATTGCAAAAATTAATAATTGTTACTGCTTTCGCCGAAGCACCATATCCTATGATTTTACAATTATTTTTTTTTATTTTCTTAAATAATTTAATTAATTTAATTTTTGAGTTTTTAACTTTTTTTGAAAAATTCTTATAACAAGAAAATTTATTAAGCCCAAATTTTTTTTCTGCAGTAATATTTCTATTTAATCGATGTGAAAGCTTAATATTTTTATTTTCTCTCTTTTTAATATAATAACGATTAGAGCCACCATGAACTTTTATGCTTTCTACATCATAAATTTCCAAATTGCTTTTTTTTAAAATGTTTTGCAAAGCAATTGTTGAAAAAACATAAATATGTTCATTGTAAAATTGATCATATGAATTTTTTTTAATTGTTTCTAATAAAGAAGGCTCCTCAACAATAAATGTTCCATTATCTGTCAAAATTCTTGATACGTTAGAAAAAACAGAATTAAAATCTGATATATGTGTTATTGTGTTAGCTGAAAATATCAGATCAAATTTTTTATGGTTTTTTATTAATTTTTTTACTAATAAATCATCAAAATATTTAATATAAACTTTTAAATTTTTTCTTTTTGCTTCAATAGCAACATCGCCGCAAGGCTCTATACATGTAATATTGCTTTTATTAAAATTTGATGCAAATGTCCCATCATTACAACCGATTTCTAAGATATTTTTAGGTTTAAATTTTTTTTTTATTTTTTTAGATAAATCTCTAAATAGTTTTTCTACTAATTTAGATTTTGAAGATCTGTAGGGATAAGATTTGTTAAACATTCTCTCCTTCTTAAAATGTTTACTAATCATTACTAATTTTGAAATAGTGTCAAACTTTAGCCTTAGCCTAAAAAGAGGATGTACATATTGTTTACTGAAGTTATTTGCAAAAGGCTGGTTTCCAAGATCTAAAAATATTTTTTTCATCTGCTATTTATTTATTTTTATTTTTTTACATGCCAGGCAAAAGCTTCTTATAGTCAAGGACACTAAAACTCCTTAATTTTTTCTAAAAGAAATTTTGATAAATTAAGACTAATAAATCTAGCTACACTTGTTTTTAGCATTTTCATAAACTTACTCTTACTACAAATTTATAAAATTTCTATTAAATTAGATAATAATTGTTTTATAATTAATTGTGTTTATATTAAAACAACTCATTCGATATATTTTAAATGATTAAAAAAGAAATCAATCCAAATCAGAATTATGAAGATAAAATTTCTAACTACATTCTAGACCATGAAATTAATAAAAAAGATATAAATATTTTAGAGTTTGGTGTTCGTGAAGGAAGATCAACTAAAATGTTTTTAAATATGTGTGCAAAAAATAATGGTAAATTAATTTCAGTAGATATAGATGACTACGCAAATCTATTTAGCGATAATAATTGGAAATTCATAAAAACAAGAGATGATGATTATCCAAATGTATCAAAACATTTTTTAAGTAATTTTGATATTATCTTAATCGATAGTTTGCATGATCCTGAACATGTTTCAAAATTAATTTATACTTATTGGAAACACTTAAAACAAAATGGCTCTATGTATATTGACGATATTAGTTGGCTGCCTTATACGAAAGATAGTTGGCGAGATCATAAGTATACCGAAAATATTAATAGAGATACTTTTAATAAGATTTTAGAAATTCAACTATCAAATTATGATAATATTAAATTAAATTTTTGTTTTGATGGATCAGGAATGTGTAGAATGACAAAACAAAATAGTAAAGATCTTAATAAACCAAAATCAGTAAAACCTAGAAAATATTTAATTAGAAAGTTTTTAAAAAAAATGATTTTATTATTCAAAAAAAATTAGGCCTTATTATTATTATTTTATCTATGGTTAAGAAAGTTTTTTCAATAATAACAGTAGTTTTAAATGCCAAAAAAGATTTAATTGAAACAATTGAAAGTTTGCGGAGTCAAAATTTTAAAAATTTTGAGTATATAGTTATTGATGGAGGTTCAACAGACGGGACTTTAGAGATTATTAAAAAAAATTTGGATATTATTGACAAATGGAAAAGTGAGAAAGATAAAGGAATATATGATGCTATGAATAAGGGCATTGATCTTTGTCAGGGAAATTTTATTGGAATGTTAAACGCTGGAGACAAGTACACGGTAAACGGACTAACAATAATTAATAATTATTTTAAAAATCATAACATTGATTTTATTTTTGGCTCAGTTATGAAAAAAGTTTTGAGACATGGTTTTAGAAAATATCGAATATACTGGAACTTTGATTTTTATAGTAGCCATTCTTCAGGTTTTTTTATTAAAAAAAATTCACAAAATAAATTAGGTAAATATAAATTGAAGTATAAAATTTCCTCCGATTATGACCTTTTTTATAGAATGATTGTAAAAGAAAAAATGTTGGGAACTTCTACTAAAAAAGATGAGATAATTGGTAATTTCAAATCTGGGACATCATATTCAAGTAAATTTACATTCATAGAACATTTAAATGAAGAAACACAAATAAGAATAGATAACAATCAAAATTTATTATCTATATTAATGGTATATACGACTCACTATTTTAAAAACATAAAAAAAATTAATAAAAATAATAAATTAAGTTATTTCATTAATTCAATTTTTAATATTTTTAATAAAAATATTGTTAATTAAATATTTTTTTAGGAAAAGAAACATCGGGCAAATTCATTATATTTTTTTGATCTAAAATATGTGGAATTTTTGTATCTTTTTTTTCTTTACATAAATCTTTTCGTAGAAATGTAATTTCTATAGCTGTAGGTAAATTAAAACCACTTACTGGAAACACTCCTTGACAATTATTAGGATGAATATGCAAAATTTCAAAATTTAATGATAATTTTTTAATTGAATTTTCAAAAAGTTTATAAAAATAATGATTATTAATCTTTTCAATATAGTGAAACTCAATAATTAAAACTTTAAATTTTTTAAGACAATCTTGTGAAGTTGCATGAATTACTTCATACTCAGATGACTCTATATCCATCTGAAGTAATAAACTATCAGAAAAATCTCCTTCCTTTTTAACCCAATTTTCTAATGTAATAGTTAATTCACTATCATACGAAGCTAGATTTTTTTTTAAAAAATTAAAATTATCTAATTTAATATCTTCTCTATTAATAGTTCCATCTGCCAAGAAGGTTTTAATACCTTTATTTATAATTTGTCTTTCAAATTCTATATTGTTTCCCACTCCAGGTGAAAAACAAATAGTTATCTCATTCAATAAATCTGGAACTAAATATCCACCATCATTGGACGATCCAATCCGAATTAAATCATATCCCACGTTATAAGGTTTGATTTTTTTTAAAATTTCAATTAATTTCGACTTATCTAATGATGTTGATATGTTTAAATTAAATAAACAAAGTAACTTATTAATTATTTTTAATAATCTTATTTTAATTTTATACATCATTTAATTTTATAGGTTACTACCGCATCTCCATATCCACTTTTATTAAATTTTCTGCCTCCACTAGAATTAATAACTAAATAATAATTATTTTCATAATTAGCTAAAATAGGGCAGCCATATGAGATAAAAGGTAAATTATCTTTCCATATAATTTCACCATTATTAATGTTATATGCATAAATTATTTTATCCCTAGTTCCTGAAATAAAAAAAACTTCACCCACAATCACTGGGCATCCAAAAACCTCAGATCCTGTGTTTTTTTTAATATTTTTTAATTGCGGATATTTACCGTGTGGTTTAGTCCAAATTATTTCTTTATTGATTAAATTAATTGATGTAACTGTTCCCCAAGGAGGGGAATTAAGTGGAACTCCATCTTTAGCAACAAATCTTTTATATTTTTCAATATCTACTTTATTGTAGTTAATAATTTTTTTTAAACTTTTAATAATATTTTTCGCATTTTTTTTAAAAATTGAGAAATCTAAAGTAAAAAGATTAAAGCTGGAAACTAATATATCTTTAAAATGATTTTTAAATTTAAATTCTTCTGGATTTTTAAGTCTTGAAACCCATGCAATATTATTTGCTGGAATTATAACATTTCCATTTTTATCAACACCAATTCCAGGCCATTCGCTACCACCATGCATACCATAATGTATATAATCTTTGTTTTTTTCTAATTTTTTATAATCTGTAATAATACTTTTTTGTAAAATCTTTTTTGCTTGTTCTTCGTAGTCTTTGGATAAATTATTAATATCAGTTTTTAAAAAATTTCTTCTTGAGAACTGAAGCCAATCGTCAAATTTTCTAAATTTCGTAAAAAATTCTTTTTTATCATCATGGTAATATATCTTTTCTTTGAATTTTTCTTTAGGTTTGCCAGTTTTTCGATCTAGAAGTATTAATTGTCCTGATTTAGAAGCCTGAACCACCATATCTCCGTATTTATCATTATCAAATAAAGCTGGCCTTGAGGCTAGATCAAGATTCAATACATCATGCTCTATTTCTTGAAAATGCCATTTATATTGTCCAGAACTTAGATTTAAAGAAACAACACTATTATAAAATAAATTCGGTCCTTTTCTTTCATTTGATGAAAATGAAGGTTTAGCATTCGCAGTAGAGAAAATTATTTGATCATATTTTAAATCTAAAGTTCCTCCACCCCAAACATCCCAATTAAATTGTCGATTTTGATTAAACAATTTTAATTTTTTTTTAGCTTTTTCATCAATCCATGCGGTCCAAATTAATTTACCTGTCTCAAGATCATATGCTTTAGGCAGGCCACCATTTAAAAGCACTACACCTAAATTTTTATGAATTAAGACTGGGGTGGACAAATTTTTTACATTAATTTTCTTCTTAAAATTTTTTTCTTTACAATTTTGAATATCGATTTTTTTTAATTCTCCATTTTTTGGATAAATTGCGTAAACATCTTTTTTGGATTTATATAGTGAAATTCCTCTAAACGGTGCTCGATCTTTTTTACCATTATTTCTGCAAATTTCTTTTCCATCTTTAAGAGTCAAAACAATTAGATTTTTATTTCCATCTAAATGAACTAATTTATCTTTATACTGTGCTATTTTATTTTGAGTGTCTTTAAAAATTTTGGAATTATAAACCCATTCCTTATTTATATAAATTAAGTCTTTTTTAGAATAATCTAAGTCGTAAAAGTTTTCTGTTGAGTTGGCATAAGCACTAAAAAAAACAAAGTAAAAAAAAACTACAAATTTTATCATTTCTTGGATTATTTTTTGAATATACTTTTAATATATTAAGTAATTAATACTTTTTTTATTAGTTATAGTCTATAAATAAATTGATGATAAAATTTAAGTTAATATCTATAAAATGAAATTAATAAATTTTGATAGCAATCTTGAATGTTTAATTGACTTAGCTATTACAGAGACCGGTGAATTCATTAATTCAAAAAAAAAAAATTTGTAATTTTTTGATAAAAAAAGTAGATCTTAGTGGTTCTTACGCTTTTGCTTTACCTTTAAAAAATGATCAAATATTTTTAACCAGAGATAAAATAGGGGCACGTAAACTTTTTTATTCCTATGATAAAAAAAATTTATGCCTCTACATTTCAACTAATTTTATAGATTTATTTGAAAAATGTAAGATAAAAGAAATCTATAGTGTTCCAAGAGGTGGATACTTGATCATGAATAAAGAAAAAATAATTCATGAAAAACATAAAGTTTTAGAGCTGAATACAAAATTCAAAATTGATCATATAAAAACAATCTTAGATAATTTTTTTAAATTTTTAAAATTTAAAATAAAAAAAAAGCCAATTATTTGTTTATCAGGAGGGTTAGATAGTACCCTGGTAGCTTTTTTAGCATCTAAACAATTTAATAATATAGATGTTGTTAGTGCTGTATTGAAGGACCAACAGTTTGGTAATGAAAAAAGTTCAACTTCTTATGATTTTACGCAAGCAAAAAAAATTGGAAAAGAGCTTAAAGTAAATTTTAATACAATATATATTGAAACAAACAAAATTTTAAAAGATTTACCAAAAATACTCAGAGCTGCTCAAGATTGGAGAGATTACAATGTTCATTGCGCAGTTCTCAATTATTATATAGGCGAATATATTTCAAAAAATTTTAATAAAAATGAATATATTGTCTTAACTGGTGACTTTATGAATGAGGCTTTTGCTGATTATACATCTGAGTTTGTAGAAGGTAATGAATATTATAAACAACCAAATTTTTCTCAAAAAGTCAGACAGCGTTTTTTTTTAAATGGGCTTGATTCCTCAGACAGAGAAATTGGTATTTTTTCAAGCTTTGGTTTAAGTTGTATACAGCCTTATTCATTTGTGCTTGATCACTATAAATTATTGACAAATGATGATCTATCGGAAGGTGAAGTGAAATATAACATTAATGGATCTTTATTACCTAAATTACTTCTAAATAAAATTAATAAACGAAAAGTTAGAGCTCAAGTTGGAGATTCAAATGGAGGGATATTAGGTTATTTCATCAAACAAGGTATAACAGAAGATAACTTAAGAAAAATTTTTTCTAAAGCATTTAATATAAACCAAAAATTTTTAAGTGATTTTATACAAATTGGTGTTTATAAAATATAATGTGTGGTGTAGCTGGTATTTTAGATTTCAAAAACAACGTACCTTTAAAAGGTAATAAAATTTATCGAGCTTTAAAATTAATTAATCACAGAGGCCCAGATGATTTACACTACACTAATATAGATAGTTTTTTTTATGCTGGAGCTGTTAGATTAAGTATTGAAGCGCTAAATTATGGTAAGCAGCCTATTAAGGATAATCGTTATTCGATAGGCTTTAATGGGGAGATATTTAATTATAAAGAGTTAGCGTCAAAATATAAGATTTCAAAGAAACTTTTTAATTCTGAAATTCAATTTCTTTTAGAGGCATGGAAATTAAAAGGAAACAATATGTTTAAAGATTTTGAGGGTCAATTTGTTATTTTTATATATGACTCACATAAGAAAGAGCTTGTAATTGCAAGAGATCCCTTTGGAATTAGACCATTATTTTTTATATCAAACAAAAAATTTTTTTTATTTTGTTCAGAGATTAAAGGATTATCTCAACTGTCAAATATAAATTTTACATTTGATAAAATTGCTGTTGGTCAAATTTCAATGTTGTGGTCTTCAATTGGAGATCGAACAATATTTGAAAATATAAAACAAGTTAAAAGAGGTCATTACTTGGTTGTGTCAGAGACAAAAATAAAGCAAATTTCATATTGGGAAGAGCCACTACTAAACAATGAATTAAAAGAATTTAAAAGTTATAATGAAGCAAAAGATTTTTTGTATTCAAGTTTAGAATCTTCTATAAAAATGCAATGTCATGGTGAAGTTGGTTATGCAAGTTACTTATCAGGAGGGATTGACAGTTCTGCTTTATCTTACTTTCTAAAAAAATTGAATCCTAACCAAAAACTTGAAACTTTTTCAATTACTTTTGATAACAAAGAATATGATGAGTCATTTGCACAGAAGGAGGCGGAAAGATCCCTTGAATTAAATAATACTTCAATAAATATTAAGAATAGGGATATTTCTTCAAATTTTCGAAAAGTGATAAATCACGCTGAAACTTTACTTTTCCGGACAGGGCCAGTTCCTCTTTATTTGTTAAGTAAAAAAGTAAAACAGATGGGGCAGAAAGTCGTTTTCACAGGTGAGGGTGCAGATGAAATTTTACTTGGTTATGATTTGTTTGCTGAAAATCGTGTGAGAAAATTTTGGAGCAAAAATCCAAGTTCCAATTTGAGACCAAAGTTATTAACAAAATTATATAACTATTTACCACAATTTAAAAATAGCAGATATTTTAATATTATAAAAGATTTTTACTCAAGCTCACTCTCAGAAACTGATGATTTGTTTTATTCTCATTTTGTTCGTTGGCATCAATTTCAACAAGTTTCATCTTTTTTTAATTTTGGAATTTCAGATAAAAAACTTGAAGAAGATATATTAAATGAACTCATGTCACAAATACCTTGTGATCTTAAGAAAACTTCATCAGATAGAAGAGCTCAAATATTGGAATTTGAAACATTATTAAGTGGTTATTTGTTGTCATCTCAAGGAGACAGAATGACGATGGCAAATTCTGTTGAAGGTAGATATCCATTCTTAAGTCAAAAATTTGTTAAAGATATGTCTAAAGTTTCAGATAATTTAAAAACTTTAGGAATTAAAAGCAAAAGTTTATTTAGGGATACAATGTTGAAAAAAATTCCCAGTTCAATTACAAAACGTCCAAAAATGGCTTATCAAGCTCCAGAGGCGAAATGTTTTTTAGACAATACTTTTATAAGTGATGAAGCTATTTTTTTAAATGATACGTCAAAAAATTTAGATTTGATTAACCATAAAAATCTTTTAAATTTGAACGAAAAAATAACTAATAAATTCTCCTCTGAAAGACTGGGTTTTAGAGAAAATATGGCTTATATAATGTGCATGTCTGCGGCTCATTTGTCAGATATAAGTAAAAAATGGAATAATGAGTAAACAAAGTGAAATAGTTGAAACAATAATTGATTACCTGAAAAAAGGTAACCCAATCTATAATGATACACAAAAAATTCCATTAGATGAATCACTTGTTGAATTGGGATATATGGACTCCTTTGGCGTCATCGATATAGTTACATTCTTAGAAGGAAATTATTCAATAAAAATAAAAGATGAAGAAATCACAAAAGAGAGATTTGGAAGTATTAATAAAATGGCCAAATTAGTAAGAGAAAAAATTTGAATTTAGAATTATTGCCAATAAGTATTTTAAAAGAGCAATTAAATTTAATTAAGAACAAAAATTTTGTCTTTCATTCAGACCTAACGATTTTAGGTCGAGACTTACAATCACTAAAAGGTAGATTAATAGAATACATATTTCAAGAATTAAATGCTTGTAATTTGGCTATCCCAGCTTTTAATCTTAAAACAAATACTAAAAATGATATTGATATGGAAGCTGTAGATTTAAGCATGGGCTCTCTGCCACTTGAAGGTGTACGAGCTTGTAATCAGAATAAAGGATATCGAACTCCTAATCCTATACATTCATACTGTTTTTTTCCAAAAACAAGTAATATTAAACTTATTAGTAATAGTAAATCTTTTGGCGATGACTCAGTTTTCGATTTTTTTATCAAAAATGATTATACTTGGATTAATTTTGGAGCATCAATTGACACTGGATTTACGATTTTTCATCATTTAGAAAGTATTGCAAATGTACCTTACAGAAAAAAAATTGAATTTAATAGAAATTTATTGAGCGCTGGTAAAATTAAAAAAGTATGTTTTGAGTATTTTGCAAGAAAAAATAATAATTTTTCACAAAATTTTTATCCAGCAGTAAAATATTTAATTAAGGTTAAAACCTTAAATGAAATAAAAATAAATGGAAAATCAATATATTTTGGATCTTCAAAAAAAATAAGTGAAGTAATTTTAAATAAATTAATTAAGGACCCCTTTTTTTTAATAATCAATAAATAAAATTATTTATAAAATAAACCTTGTCTATCTAAAATTTTATATATTTTTTTTACGTTACTTAAATCTAGTTTAATTAATCTTGAAATTTTTTCCAAAGAGTTAGTTCCATCTGAGTATTGAAGAAAATCCATGTAACTTTTGGTTAATTGTGCATTTTTTTTTATGGATAGAGAGGGATATAAACCTCTCTTACTCATTTGTGGCTCACATAATATTTTACACTTAGGATAAGTTCTTTCTAATAATATTTCTAATGATTTCTTAGCGACATTAAATCCACCCTTGCAACCTTTTATAGTCACAAAATCAAAATTGTCTAAAGATGTATGATATTCAGGGTATTCACCATACTTTGTTCTAAAAATCGATGTAATTTTTAAATCTACACCAGGTGAATTGTATTGTCTTTCATCTGAACCTCTTTTTAAAAAAGAATAAACTTTATAATTTTTTATTTTAAGTAATTTATAGGCCTCAATCACCGCCTCATCAGATGGTGAATTGAGATATTTTGAAAACAGGCAGGAATGTTGTCTTTCATCACCAATACAAGAAAGATTGTATCCTCCAATAATATTCTCTTTTAAATAATTAATATTTTTACTCAAGTAAGAAATTGAACCTATTGTTTCAGGAATAAATATAAATCTTAGAGTTTTATTCAAATTTTTATTTTTAAAATGATTTATCAATCCCATTGAAACGATTGGTCCAGATAATTCGTTATTTGCCATGGATGGGTGGCAAATATATGTAGATACTAAAATTTCTTTTTTTGATTTACCTTTAAAAACCAATTCACCATAATTTAAATTACCTTTTTTGTTTAAATTTGAGTTAATTACTACTTTAAATTTATCATTTGAAGAGTATCGCTTATTTAAAACTTTATACTCATTATAAGAAATACAAAACCCCCATCTTTTTTTATAATAAGAGGTTACATAAGGTATCGCCTTGGGTTGTTTTTTTAAAAAATATAAATTTTTAAACAATTCTTTTTTTTTTATCTTTTTTTTTATAGGTATTGAGTATCCTAGTAAATGTAGATTATTTTTTTTAAAATCAATTATTTTATTATTATATTTATCTATTACATAAGCATCTGAGACATTCCACTCTTTTGGAATATTCCAATCAAATACTTTTGTTCCTGATTTAAATCTTTTAATCTTAAGATTAGAAAATTCTTTACGTATAATTTTTAGTGTTGTTCTTACCCCTTCACCTGTCAGACTTCTCGTCAAAGGAAAGAGTTTAGTTTTAGCTATATTATAATATTTTTTTATTTTTTTTGAATTGTTAATTTCTGAACTATATGTAAGATTCACCTAATTTCTCCCATTCTTACTTTAAAAATATTAAATTTATAATAATAATCTTTTAAAAATACTAAAAAATAATAGGTTATAATGAATAGAACAAATAAATATTTCATATTCTAGTTATAATAGAGAAATAGTATTTTAATAGCTTTGGAAAATAAATTGACAAATACCAGCTTATTCTTGCAATAAAAATATTAGAACTTTTAATGCCATTATCTATATGATTTTTTGAAATCTTAAAATTAGAATAAAAAATTGCAAACATTGATATATTTGTCTCACAAAAAACAATCTCGTTACATTTCGAAATTGTAATTGCCTCAACTAAGTTTTCAAAACCCAATTTATTTCTATGGTGTTTTCTTCCTGATTTGCTGAATGCTTCAATATTATTACCCCTAAAATAATCATAACTGCAAATCAAATCTTTATATTTTTTTTTTAATATTCTATAATAATTTAGGTCTTCGGTGAGTAAAAAAACTTTATCAAAATTGCCATTAAGCACTTTCTTCCTAATCAATGTTTCTATTTCAAAAATTGTTGGGGGATGAGCATGATTAGGGGCAATTTTTTGATCGGTACCTCTAAAATGAATCCCTAAAATTTTTTTTTTTTTAAATTTTTTTTCAATAAATGCATCGACGACAGATAAAATTTTATCATTAATTTTAATATATTTGTCAAAAATTTTTTTTAAATCCTTTTTTTTATATTCATTTAGGCGAAATGTAATAGCTCCCTTTGAAAAGTATACATTTCTACTTTTGTATACTTCGTTTAAATTATATTTTGAAACTGGTTGAAAAAATAAATTCCAAATATTTTTTTCATTGTTCATATTTTTCTTTTGATTATAATTTGTTGGAAAATTACACATATCTATTACTGGTATATATCTCTTTTTTTCTGCTATCTGTAAATGCATCATTACATATAACAAATTTGAAAAGAAACCTCCCCCAGGTGTTCTTTTAATAACATAGAATTTTTTATTCTTATTCTTGTTACCAAATGAAAATTTGGCAATTTTATATTTTGACGAGCAATTGATATTATCAAATTTTGGTTTGATCTTAATTAGTGTTTGCTTATTAAAGCCAATTTTTTTTATATTTGATCTTATATATTTTCTTAGATAAAATAACATTAATTTTTTTATTAGTCTAAATTTGATAATTTAATTTAGTTATTAATTTAAATAATTTAATATTTTTTTCAATTTCTTTAAAATTTAAATTGAGTGTTTCAAGTGAAATAAATTCTTTTTTTATATTAAATTGTTTCAATAATTTTCTATGTTTGTTTAAGTCTTTTTTTTTTAAACCTTTAAGATTTTTTTCACTTATTTGAAAGTTTTGAAAATATTTTAGGTTTTTTTTTGAAATTTTTGTACAATCTTTTTCTAAAAAAGCATTTCCTGTGTCAAAATTAATAGCTAAATTTTTTATTTTCGAATAATGAATAAACTCCAAAGCATCTAATGAATTCAAAATAAAATCACAACCATAATGTCTAGAATTAGGTTCAATACAAAAAAAAATATCATTTTTGATAAGTTTTATTTGTATTTTATTTAAAAGATTTTTAAAAATTTTAAATGCATCCCTGTTTGAAATATTTCTTCTTACTCTATTTTTTGGAGAACCAAAAATAATATTTTTTGTTTTTAATAATTTTGCAATTAAAATAATTTTAGTTAGATGTTTTGCAATTTTCGTATGATCTTTAACTTCCAATACGTTAAATTTTTTTTTATAAAAAATTGCCTGTAGACTTGAAATTTTTATTTTATATTTTGAAATTTTGCTTAAAAATGTTTTAATTTTTTTTTCATTTAACTCATAATTAGGTAAAATTTTGGTAATTGGTAGTTCAATATGTTTGATGTCATTTTTTCTTATTAAATTCAAAAATTCATCCAATTTAGAAAAATCTTTTAATGCTAAAAGAGATATGGATAACTTATTTTTCATATGATTTGATAAATTTTTTAATCCTATTTAAAATGAATTTTTTATTCTTATAAAATCCATTTTTAGGTTTAATTGAATAATTAATAGGTTTAAATCTTTTTTTTTTAATCTGAATATTTTTAAATAAATTCAGGATATCTTTATTTTTAATAGGTAAACTATATAACTCGTTTACACCTAATTGATCATTCTTAAATATTTTTGAAATGTCTTTACATAAATATGCTAAATCATACCACTGAAATTTATCATTAAGGTAAATCTTATCAATTTCATTTTTATTTAATAAATCATAAATTATATTTTTTTTTAATCCATTACCAAAAACTCCTGGTAATCTTAAAATATAACTATTCTTAAAATTCTTTATTACAAATTTTTCTAAAATTTTTCTATTGTATCCATATGGATGTTTATAGTTAACATCTATCGTTGATATAAGTAAAAATTTTTTTGTTTTTATTTTCCTGATATTTCTTATTAATTTTTGAGTGTTCCTTTTGTCTTTTAGTGGCGCTTTGTTAACTAACCATTTAGTAGCCGGTAATGCTGCACAGAAGACAACATCATATTTTTTTTTACCAACTTTATTAATGTTTTTTGAGTTAAAAAGATCAATTTTATTAAATTTTTTTTTGTATTGATTTAATAAGTTTGCACCTATTAATCCAGTATAACCTATTATTGCAGCTCTACCTTTTAACATTATTTGATTATTTTTTTAATATAATCTTCAAAGGCAAAAATATTTGCAATCTTAGGAGATGAACATGAAATTGTATTATTTTCTTTTTTGATTGAAATTGTTCTTTTTGCAGAAGTTTCATTAGGTAAAACTTTATATGAAAAATAAAAACCCTTATAGATAAGGTCTTTTTTAAACGTTGGATAAAATGATATCATACTATTTTCCATTTTATCAACAATATTTCCCAAACGTTTTTTGGACATTTTTTTTTTATACTTGTTTAAAAGTTTAAAAGATTTAAATTTTTTAATATGGGTATATTTAGCATGAGTTAGAGTATAATAACCTTTTTTACCTGAATATGGATACAGAGAAGGTAGGTCACCATCCATAACGGTAATAGGAGTAATAATTTTATTCTTTTTTTTATATACAACTGAGATTGTTAACAAATAATTAAAATCTTTAGTAAGATTATTTGAAAATGTATTATTTGTGCAATCGATTATGAAATCATAATTCTTTTTTAAATTTTTTAAATTTTTAATATTTGAATTTAATACTAAATTTTTTTTTAATTTTTTATTATAAAAATTAATTATTTTTTCGTTATTAATTACACCCTCTTTTACAATAAAAGCAGCCTCTATATTTGATAGTTTATGATTATATTTTTTTTTATAATCTAAATAATGAGATTTTAAAATTATCTCATAGGTCTTAGCATCTATCAATGAGATTTTTTTAGCAATACAATATAAATTATTTTTTGGGTAATAGATAAAATTTCGATATTTTTTGATAAATTTTTTGTAATTTTTTTGTATTTCATAGATTGTTTCTGAAGATCTTGGGTAGTGAAAACCTTTATGTAATCTAAATTGATTAAATCCTGAGGCTCCAAAAAAAATTTTGCTTTCTTTTTCAAAAATTGTAACATTATGACCAGTGTCTTTTAAATATAAACCTATATGACATCCATACCAACCTGCTCCTAATATTAATATTTTACGCTTCATTTAAGAGTGCTTATTTCTAATATTAATTAATCTATTATTTTTTAATACATAGCATTTATCAAATAACTTTGATAAATCTCTTTTATGAGAGATACAAATAATTGTTTTTTGTTTAAATTCTTTTTTTATGTTTTTTAATATTTGAATTTCGGTCTTAGAATCCATTGAATTGGTAGACTCATCTAAAACTAGTATTTCTGGATCTCTAATTAATGCTCTTGCGATACCAATTCTTTGTTTTTGCCCACCTGAAATATTTCTAGCATCATGACTTACCTCAGAATTATAACCCTTTTTTTTCTTAGAAATAAAATTATGTATCATTGTGATTTTGCAGTTTTTAACCACTTTTTTTAAGTTCTACTAAGTCATTTTTAAGTCCTAACGTAAGATTATCTAAAAAACTTGCATTGGATAAAAAAATATTCTGAGATACATAAGACACATTTTTATCTATGGAAGAGAAATTACTATAATTTACTTTATAAGAGTTTATAAAAATTTCACCAGAATGGGGTTTTAATAAACCAAGAATTAATTTTAAAAGTGTTGTTTTTCCTGAACCTGACTTTCCGTAAATAAAAATCTTTTCACCTCTATGAATTATTAAATTTAAATTTCTAATTAGATTAATTTTTTTATCTTTTTTTTCATAACTATAATTTAAATTTTTAAATTGAATCTTTTTAATATCTCTAGAAATAATCTTTTTACTCGTAAAATAATCGTGACTCTTGATTCTACTAATATATCTTAGCACATCATAAGTGATGCTAATTTTTGACCGCATGCTAGAAATACTTGCTTGTAAATTTACTAATTGAGGCATACTTCTCATCAAAGCAACTACGATTCCAGTAAAAATAGCAATTTTTGCAACAAACATTTCATTCGATAAATTTATTTTGTAAAATAAAACAATTGTTGAAATTATAATTGTAACAAGTGAGATAAATATTAAATTTGGTGTTTTTAAAAAAAAATGAATCAAAACATTTGATTTTGAAATTTGATATTCTATCTTTGTAAAATTTTTATAAAAAAAATCTTTTAAATTATTAATAATAATAAAAGATAAATAACCAATCGTATTATTTAAAACTTTTACTCTCCTATCAATATTAATTGGAATTAACTTACCATTTTTAATTAATAAATTTTTAAATAGTTGATTAAAAATTATGAGTGTTAAGCCTAGCGATAATAAAGCAACAAATATTTTTATATCCAAAATTATCAATAAAATACAAAGAAAAGCTAAATTTATTATATTAGTAACAAATGATAAAAAAGCACTTACAAACATAGATACATCATCAATTTTCTGAATGTTTGAATTTAAATTGTTTTCGTCAATATCATTATGATTTAAATATTTTAAATTAACTAATTTAAAGTAAAAGTATGATGAAATCTCATGTCTTAACATATTGCTTAATCTAGTTCCAAAATAACCTTGAAAAATTTTAAATATTGTTGACAAAATAATTATAGTTACAAAAATAATTGTTATTAAGTAATAAATGTCTGGTTCTTCAATTGATAAATTAAAAAAATCAAATTTTGATAAAATCAATACTGTTTTATCATAATCTAGAAATAAACCTATAAAAGGTATAATCATGCCGATAGAGACAGCTTCAATAAATGATGACAAAAAAGTTATAAAAATAAAAATTAAAAAAGTAATCTTTCTTCTATTGGAGACAATTTTTAAAACCTGATTTAAAGTTTTTATCATAAATATAAGTTTTTTTTACTTTATAAAATCAATTTATTATGTTTATATCAGTCTATTCACTTCATTCTTAAATTGGTTATATATAAAGTTAAATGTTTCTTTAGAATTATCTTTTGTAGTCCAATATTTCGTATAATTATTTTCCTCTTCCATGCTGCAATTTAAAGAACATCCAATAATGATTTTCAATTGCCTCATGTAATCATCATTCCAGTCCTTCGACATTTGCATAATCTCTTTTATTTTTTTTGGGATTTCTTTGTAGTTTTCAATAGATAGAGTGTTTGGTAGTATCTTAGCTGTGCCTAAATTTCCAAACATGAGGCCTGGCTTTTTCATTAATGCAGCCTCAAAAAATGAAGTTCCAACTGGAGCAATTAATAATTTTGCTTTTCTAATAACGTAGGTTCCTTTATAGCTACTATCTATTAATTTTACATTTGGTGTTTTAAGAACTTTTTCTAGATATTCGTAAGATCTTAACCCCATCATTTCAGGATGATCTTTTACTACTAGCGTTAAATCTCCAGGTAAATTCATTGCAATTTGTCTTGCTGTCTCTATTTGATTATTAAATGTTACTGATATCACGTCTATATTTGCTTCAGGCTGGAATTGGAGTGGCATATAAACAAAATTATTTATTTTTTCTAAATCATAGTATTTTATTTTTTTTGTTTTAATAAAATTTAAATTATAGGAAAAATAATCTCTAATTAAATATCTAGTTTTTAAATTATCTTGATAAACTCCTATTAAATTTTCTTTTTCCTTGTGATGAGACTGATCTTTTTTAATTAAAGATTTGTAAATTTTTTTTCCTAATCTTAAAGAGTTAATAAATAAGTCAAGTTTAAAATCTATTTTCTTATCATCATCTTTAAATTTTAAAAATTCTTTTTCCAAATATTCATCAATTAATTCCTCCTTAATAGGTAACTTATTATCTTTTGTACATTGATTTAATTCCTCAAAAAATCTTCCAGTAGACTCATAAATATCATTAATAAATATAGATGCATCTTTAATAGAGGCAGTAGTATATGCAAAAATCTTAATGCTATTTTTTTTACAAAATAGATACGTAAAAATATGTAATAAACTTACAAAATTTGGCAAAATAAATATTTCAGGTGAGAATTCCTTCTTTATTTTTAAAAGAAGCTTATAAATAGCTTTTACATATAATAATATATCTTCGTCTGTAACATTTTGTTTAAAACTTCCAAAAAAAAATTTATTTTTATAATTTCTTACATGCTCTCTCATTGATTGCACAAAGGGCCATATAGAGTCTATCTCCAAATCTAAACAGATTTCTTCAATCGAAAAACTGTCATCTCCTAAAAATTTTTTTGGATTATTCATTATATCATCATGACTTGCTATCCAGTCATATTTAAAACTGTCGTTCAAGTAACCCTGATGGTAGTCCTTTTTCAATGTTAAAGCTCCCATTGACGCACCTTCATCTGAAAATCTTTTTGCAATCGGATGTCCAATTTTTCTACCCCAGTTTCTTTGTAAAAAAATGAATATTTTCTTTTTATTTAAGCTCATCTTTTTAAACCTTAAATTAACTTTTGTGGCAACTTTGTGTATCTATAGATTTTTTTAATATCCATATAATATTTAATTTCAAATTAATAATCAAATAGGTTAATAATATCCATCATTATGATTAAAGAAATTAAAAGGAAAATAAAAAAATCTAAACTTTGTTTAAATCCATTTCCACATCTAATAATTAGAAACTTTCTATCTAAAACAACCCTTAATGAATTAAATAAAGTTCTTCCTTCCTATAATGACCTAGAGAAAAATCAAGTAATGTTTCAAAGTTCATCTGAGACTAAAAAGACCATAATGCCAGATTCAAAAATTTTTAAAAATTTACTAAAAAAAAAATTTTTAAGGAGGTAAACAATAATTTACGCAAAATAAAACCGATTGTTTTAGAAAAATTTAATAGTGAAATATTAAAAAATGTAAATTCAGAATTTGTAAATACAAAGATAAAATACAATATGAACTTTGCTCTAATGAAAAAAGGATATTTGAAAAGTCCCCACTTAGATAGGAGAGATCATCTTATTTCTGGAATTTACTACCCAACTTCACAAATAAATATTGGGGGTAATTTGCAAATGTATAAAACTTTAAAAAAAAACCTAACTTTTGATGTTTTTCCTTCAAAAAAAAATCTTAAAATTGCTAAAGATTATAGAATTAATAAAAATTTTTGTGTTTTTTTTTTGAATGTTCCTTGGGCCTATCATGCTGTTAGTAAATATAATGGAAAAACAGATAGAAAATATTTTTATATTGACTACGATTTTGAATTAAAAAAATCAAGTTCTTCCTCTAGAAATAGAAAAAGAGGACTTAATCAAAATCCTTTTTGGAGGGCACCAGTTAAAGTAAAATCATCGTTTAGAAAAGAAAAATTTTTCACAGAATAATATTTATAGAATAAGGATTTATATAATGGCGAACCATCAATCAAAATATTTTGAATTTAAAAATGAAATAATAGAAAATAGTTTTTCTTTATCAGAGTTTTATGGATGGAATGGTTTAATAATAATGAGATTAGAATTACGAAAAAATTCAAAAATTAAAAATGATCTAATTATTTCTAAATACTTTGATATATCTGATAAAGAAAAAATTATTGTTACTGTTGGGGGTGAAGTTGAGATAAAAATAAATAATAAAAATTTTGTATTAAAAGAATTTGATGCATTAAATCTTTATTCAAATAATTTAGAGTATGAAATTGAAAGTAAAACTAATAGCCAAATTTTTATTATCTCTGCAAAGGACTTGAAACCACAAGAAAAAGATCATGTTTTTTTTAATTTTGTTAAAGATATCGTGCCTAGAGATATTTGGGGAGGGCAATGTATTTCAAGAGTTTTTTACGGAGAAGGTCTTAATCTAGTTTTATTTGATTTAAAATCAGGTTTTAAATTTCATGATAAAGGACATCAAAATGAACAGGTTACCTGGGTTGTTAAAGGAGAAATGGATTTTTATGTAAAAAATTTAAAAAAAAAACTATGCGCAGGTTTAGGAGTTGACATTGCTGATTATGATGTCCATGGTGGCATTTCAAATGGAGCCATAGGTTTTGACGCATTTTACCCAAAAAGAGAAGAGGAAAAATATAAATAAACTTTAAGTTAATGGATAAAATAAATATTATTGACTGTACTTTGAGAGATGGTGGTTATTATAACAATTGGAATTTTTCAAACAATCTAGTTAATGAGTATTTAAAATCAGTATCAGATTCTGGTATTAAGTATGTTGAGCTTGGATTTAGATCTTTAGCCAAAAAAGAATTTAAAGGACCAAATTGGTACACTACTGATAGTTATATAAATCACCTGATAATCCCAAAAAAATTAAAATTAGGTGTAATGATTAATATGTCAGAATTAATGCTCTCAAAGACGGAAAGAAACAAAAGTATTAATTTATTATTTAAAAACAAAAAGGACTGTAAAATAAATTTCATCAGAATAGCTGCTCATTTTAAAGAGTTTGAGGCTGCGCTTGAAACATGTAAAATTTTAAAGGCAAAGGGTTATTTTGTGTGTATTAATCTCATGCAAATTTCAGAGCAATCAAAGAAAAATATTCATTTAGCTTCAAAAAAATCAAATTTTTATAAACCAGATGTACTTTATTTTGCTGATAGCTTAGGAGGTATGATATCTAATAATATTCTGGGTGTAATAAAAGAGTTCCGGAAAACTTGGAGAGGGGCTTTAGGAATTCATGCACATGACAATTTGGAGAGAGCGCTATCAAATACTTTGACCTCTATTAGAGAAGGTGTTACTTGGGTAGACTCTACAATAAACGGCATGGGCAGAGGTCCAGGAAATGCAAAAACTGAATATTTAATTTTAGAAGTAGACAAATTATTAAAAAGAAAAAGTAATATTATTCCAATTTTACAACTAATTAAAAATCATTTTAAAGAATTAAAAAATTTTTATGGTTGGGGTACAAATCCATTTTATTATCTTGCGGGTAAATATGGAATACACCCCACATATATTCAGGAAATGTTGTCAATTAAACTAGATGAACTAGAAATTTTAGAAGCCATTAATGAACTTAAGGAAAAAGGGACTAAATACGATGTTAATTTAGTTAGATCAGAATTTCAAAAACCAATTAAACTTTTAAAAGGATCTTGGCAACCTGAAAAGAAATTGAAAGGAAAAGAGGTATTGCTTGTATCGTCTGGCCCTAAATTAAATGAATACAAAAAAGAAATTGAGATATATATCTTAAAGAAAAAGCCCATTGTAATTGCTTTAAATACAAATGTAAAAATTAAAGAAAACTTAATAGATTTTTATTTAGCATGTAATCCTTTAAGATTAATTGCAGATGCAAAATCATACCAATTAATAAAATCACCTTTAATTGTACCAAAATCTCTTTTAACTGATTTTCATATTAAAAAATTAAAAAAACGTAAACTTTTAGATTTTGGTATTGGTCTAAAAGATAATAAGTTTGAATTTTTCAAAGACTCTGCTCTAATACCTAAGCTCTATAATGTTGCTTACGCATTGTCTATTGCGACCAGCGGAAAAGCTTCAAGAATATTGTTAGCTGGATTTGATGGATATGATCATAATGATAGGAGAACAAAGATTGTGAACGATTTATTTTTTTCATATTCAGCGAACAAAAAATCTAAAAAAATAATATCCATTACTCCTACATCTTATAATTTTACCTCAACATCAATTTATGCATTAAAATAAATTATGAAAAAAAATTTAGTAGCTGTAGTTACTGTAAGAAAAGGATCTGAAAGAGTTAAGAACAAAAATTTTAAACTGTTTGGAAAAAAAAATCTACTAATTCACAAAATTGAAACTTTAAAAAAAATTAAAGAACTTGACGAAATAATAATAAACACCGACTCCGACAAAGCAATCAAAATTGCCAAAAATCTAAAGGTAAATTTCTTCAGGAGAGAAGAATATTATGCCAGTTCAAGTTGCTCAAATAGTGAATTTTGGTCTGATATAGCAAAGAACACGAATAGTAAATATATAATGTTCACTCATTGCACAAATCCAATGGTTAAAAAAAAAACATATGAGGAATTCATTAAAGCTTTTAAAAAAAATAAAAATAAATTTGACAGCTTTAATACTGTTTCAGAAGTAAAAGAATTTTTATTTAAAAAAAATAAACCAATCAATTTTAATCCCAGAAAAACTCCAAATTCACAAAACCTTCCTGATATAGTCAAATTAAATTTTGCAATTAATATTCTTTTAACAGATCAGATGTACAAAACCAAAACTCTAATAGGAAAGAAACCATATTTTTTTAAACTTAATCAAATAGAAGGATATGATATTAATACTCCATTGGAGTTTTCGTATGCAGAGCATTTGTTTAATAATATAAATAATAATAATTAATGACAAAGATTTTAATTACTGGGGGGGCTGGTTTCCTAGGCGCTCATCTGGCAAATAAACTCTCAGAAAATAAACACAATAAGATTATGATTTTAGATTTGTTATTTAATAAAGGGGCTATACCTTATTTGAATCCAAAAAATAAGTTTGTTAAGGGAGATATTACAAATAAAAAAGTTTTAAATAAAATTGAAAAATGGAAACCAAGTATTATTTATCACTTAGCAGCACAATCTGGTAGTGAAGGTGCTTATGATAATCCAAAAAAGGATTTACTTACTAATGCTTATGGCACTTATTTACTTGGAAACCTAGCAAAAAAAATAAAATGTAAGAAGTTTATATATACTAGTACGGTAGCAGTTTATGGGTCTAGCTATAAAACAATTAGTGAAAAAACCAAAATACAACCTGACTCCATTTATGGAGTTTCAAAATATGCAGGCGAACTATTTTTGAGACAACTACTCTTTAATTCAAATATTAATACTTACATATTTAGAGTGTTTAATACTTATGGTCCTGGGGAAAATCTTAATAATTTAAAAAAAGGGATGGTAAGTATTTTTTGCTCATATGTTTGGAAAAATAATCCTATAATTGTCAAAGGTTCTCTGAACAGATTTAGAAATTTCACTTATATTGATGATTGTGCTGAAATTTTAGCAAAATCTTTAAACAATAAAAAATTAAAAAAATTTGAAATTTTGAATCTGACATCTGAAAAAAAAGTTAAAGTAAAAGATTTAATAAGTCAGATATTAAAAACTAAAAAACTAAAAAATTATAAAGTTAAAGTGTTAAAAGATACTCCAGGCGACTCTTTTGGGTTTCATGCAAATAATAGATATTTAAAAAAAATGTTTCCAGGTTTTAGATTTGTAAATCTAAACTACGGGCTTAAAAAGTATTTTAAATGGATCAATTCAATTCCAAAAAGTTCTAGTTTGAAAAATCATCATCCTTTTTTAAAAAGGAAAATTAAAAAAACTTAGTTTTAAATGTCTGTAAAAAATATTGTTTTCTTAAATTTTGATTATTTTACAAAAGAAAAAACCAATTTTTTTAATAATGTAAATAAGATTCTAAGGAAAGAGAAATTTAGATTAATTATATTATCTAGTATTGATATTCAAAATCCAAAATTTAAATTTAATAAACTTATTTATGACAAATATTATATTCAAGGAGATATCAAAAAGATTAAGAAAATATTAAATATCACCAAACAAAAAGAGAGGGAATGGGAAAAAATTCTTAATCTTTATTATAAAAATAAAAATTTAAAATTTATTAAAAATAAAATTAATTGCATAATTTATAAATTCCTAGATTTTTTAAATAAGCACAAACCATCTCTTGCAATAATTTGGACTGAGTATCATCCTATTTGTGAAATATTTAAGTCAATGTGTAATTATTTAAATATCAATTATCTGATAGCAGAAAGAGGCCTTTTAAATGAAACAATTGTGATCGAAAAAAATGGAATTTATGGGAAATCTTACATTTCTCCAAAGAAAATTCTGGTTCATTCAAAAATAAATCATTACAACAAATTTATAAAAATTTACAAAAGGTTAAAGAGTAAATGGCCATATAAAATTAAAGATTCCAAGAATATTTATGATAAATCCAATAGAAAAAAAATTATTTTTTTTGCAGGCACTAATGAAATATGGCACGGTTTCTATCCATACAAAAATTCACAAACCTCACCAATATATAAATCTCATTTT
>MDTB01215236.1_pt1 | contig 33478 bp, 24 predicted proteins | sample 811161 | NCBI WGS metagenome assembly MDTB01 (sample SAMN05326650, study PRJNA326480) | marine metagenome | isolation source: seawater | place: Mediterranean Sea | collected 2009 | reverse complement strand
GGCGGTGATTTTGATGATGTAGAAGGCTGTACGGACTCTGATGCCATAAACTACAACTCTGATGCAACCATCGATGATGGAAGCTGCGTATATGGTCTAGACTATCACTACTCACTTAATATGAATCCATCTGGGGACTATGGGATTATAAAGATTTTAGAGGCTGGAATTTCATCGCTTGAAGTAGGAGATGAGATAGCAATTATTGATGAAGGTGCAATTACAAATAATGATTGCGAAAATGCTGTTAATGAAGAAGCTGTTGTAGGGCTAGGCTATTGGACTCAAGAAGCTTTAGAGACTGAAGGATGCTTGGATGGCCTTTGTATTTCAACTATTCTATCTGTTGATTGGTGTGATTCTGGAGGTCCACTGCTTGCTGGCGCGGTTGGTTCAAACATGGTTAAAATTTTAGTGTGGGACTATAGCGAAAAAGTTGAAAAAATTGCTATCCCAACATATTCAGAAGGTTTGGGCTTGTTTGGAGATCCTCTTTTGGTTGTTTCAGGCTTGGATTTATATTTACCTGAAGAAATAGGCTGCACGGATCCATCTTCATGTACATACGATCCTTCTTCAGTTTACGATGATGGAAGCTGTTTGTATAACGATTGTAATGGTGAATGTGGAGGCTCTGGAGTTGAGGATGACTGCGGCGTTTGTGATGGACCTGGATCGATATATGAATGTGGCTGTGCTGATATACCAGATGGTGAATGCGACTGTGATGGGAATGTTTTAGACTGCTATGGCGATTGCGGTGGCTCTGGAGTTGAAGATGAGTGTGGCGTTTGCGGTGGAAATGGTATCCCTTATCTTGATTCATGTGATATTATTGGAAATCCTAATGAAAAATGTATAGTAGGGGAAGATTTTGTTGGAGATGTTTGTGGAAATGATCAACTTGAAAATGAATTCTATTGTTATTTTGATTTAGATCAAAACTTCTTGTGTGGAGGAGCTGAAGCCCCTGATTTGGAAAATCCAACAATATGTACTGACTTTGAAGATTATATAGCATGTGATTGTGAAGGAAATGATTTTGACTGTACAGGTGAATGCGGAGGAGACGCTGTAGTTGATGAATGTGGTGAATGCGGAGGCCCTGGGATTCCTGATGGCTTCTGCGATTGTGTTGGAAATGTTTTAGATTGTAATGATGAATGCGGAGGTCCTGGAGTTTTAGATGAATGCGGTGTATGTGATGGTGGTTCATTTTGGAATAGCGAAAATGATTTCGGTGGATCAAAAGATTGTACAGGTGAGTGTTTTGGAGAGGCTAATATTGATTCTTGTGGAGTTTGTTCTGGAGGGAGTACCGGATTAGAGCCTGATGCCAATGTAGATGATTGCAACGTCTGCTTTGGAGAGAATGTCAATCAAGATTGCGCTGGAGTATGTTTTGGGGATGCTGTTGTAGATGAGTGTGGTGAGTGTAATGGAGATGGAAGTTCTTGTGTAGGCGAAATTCCAGGCTGCACAGATGCAAGTGCTTGCAATTTCAATGAGGAAGCAACATTTGATGATGGTACCTGTGAATATCAAGCAGCTGGCTTTGACTGTGATGGCAATTGTTTGCTTGAAGAAGATTCTTGTGGAGTTTGTGGTGGCGGAAACTATTGCGATGGAGAGGTTGTCGATGGTGTATGCAGCGGTGCTTTTTATGGAGATGATGTAGACTGCTCAGGAGAATGTTTTGGCAGTGCTGATTTTGATAATTGCGGTATTTGCTCTGGTGGAAATACAGGCTATGAGTCAAATTCTGATGTAGATGATTGTGGTATTTGTTTTGGAAACAATATTTTTAAAGACTGCAATGGTGATTGTTTTGGAGTTGCAGTTTTAGATGACTGCGGTATTTGCTCTGGTGGAAATACAGGTGTAGCTCCTAATAGCAGTTTAGATGATTGTGGTGTTTGTTTTGGAGATGGAAGCTCTTGCAGCGACTGCTTGGGCCTCCCCTATGGAGATGCTGTCGTAGATGAGTGTGGAGTCTGCGCAGGGTCCGGTGTAGATGAAAATAATTGCTGCGAAGATGCTCTCGGAAACTTTGCTGGAGTAAATGGTGAAGCTCAAGACTGTTTAGGTGTATGCGGAGGCTCTGCCCAAGAGGATGAGTGTGGGGTTTGTGGTGGAGATAATTCAAGCTGTGCCCCGGTTGTCTTGTCAATTGAGAATGTAACTGGATCGAGAGGTAATTTAGATATATATATGACAAACACTGAGGCTGTTGGAGGGTTTCAAATTAGTTTAACAGGTATCGATATAATTGAGGCAGGAGGTGGCAGTGCTCAAGGTGCAGGCTTTCTTGTAAATGCGCAAGGATCTACGTTTTTAGGATTCTCTTTAAGTGGCTCCACTATACCTGCAGGTGAAGGAATTTTAGTTAGTCTTGAGTATAGCACCACTGATGATGTATCTTTAATATGTTTTGATTCTGAGATTGAGAATGGAGTAGTAGTCTCAGATGCAGTTGGTGGCAATTTGTTTACTTCATTAGGAGGGTGTTACGTACCTCCTGATGCTCTGTATGGTTGCACTGATGAAAATGCCAGCAACTATGATGATCAGGCTAATGTTGACGATGGTAGCTGTTCATGCTACGGCGATGATTGCTTTGGATGTTTTGATTTACTGGCAACAAACTTCAGTGACATTGCAAACATTGATGATGGATCTTGCAACTATATAATTCTATCAGAAATTAACTCTATTAAGAGTGTTGACTATGGAACTCAAAAATTTATTGAGCTGTACAATCGTTCAAATGAAGATATAAGTCTAAACGAATATAGATTTAAAAGAAACGGATGGAATGGAGGAGATGTTAACTATGCAGCATTCCAAGATGAAGATGTGATCCCTGCAAATGGATACTTTATGCTATTTCCTTGCAATAACAATCTAGATGATGACTGCGTTACCCAGGTTGATTCCTATTTTTCTGAGGTTCCTTCAGAAAACTATGCCTTGTTTAATGACCTGGCTGCCCTTGATGTAACTGATTATATCCTTTATAAAGACATTGATGGAAGTGGTAGTTTTTCATCATCTGAGATTGTTTTCCAAATTGATTTTGAAGCTTTAGACTATTCAGGCATATATGGAGCAGATTGTTGTTCCTACAGTTTATCGGCATTTGGTTCAGCTTCCGGTCCATCTGTTGGTATCGTAGATGTTAATTCTGATTATAACGATCCGTTGAATTGGCGGTCTAGCGGATTTTTCGGAGGAACTCCATTTTCAGAAAATGTTTTTTCAGATTACAGCTCTATAGTAATAAACGAAATTCACTACAAACCTTCTACAGATCAGGGATCTGAAGATGATTTTGAGTTTATAGAATTTTATAATAGCTCTGATGAGCCAATAAATATAGGATACTTTCAAGTTAAGACAGGGTCTTCAGCTTTATCATATTTTAGTGTTAACTCACAGGCTTATATACCTCCCAAAGGGTTTCTGATAGCATCAGATTTAGGTACATATTCAGAGCTTGAAAGTGAAACTGTAGTTTTAGCTTCAAGCTACGTATCTGCAGAAAATATTTTAGACTTATCCAATTTTGGAGCACCTATTTTATTGATAGAGCCTACTTCTGGATCTCAAATTGATTTCGTTAATTATTCTACAAGTAGTCCATGGCCAAGCGAGGCCAACGGTCAGGGGGCTTCTCTTGAGTTGATTGACTCTTCAATGGATAATTCTAATCCAGGAAATTGGATTGCAGATATTAATCAGCTAGGTGGAACGCCAGGTCAATCTAATCTTAGCAACATCTGTCTTGATGGTCCATTCGATATTAATGGAAATGGAACTATTGATGTAGGCGAGTATGGTGCATGTAACTATTTAAGTCAGGGTGAATGTAATGAATATTGTTATGACTGCGCGGGTATTCCTAATGGATCATCTGAAGAGGACTGTGCACAAGTTTGTAACGGAACGTCAATCAATGACTTTGAAGGTACATGCTGTGAACAGGTAGATCTTGATTGTGCGGGTGTTTGCAATGGAACAGCAGTTGAAGATGTCTGTGGTATTTGCAATGGAGATGGAAGTGAATGCGAGGATGCAGTTGTAGGATGTACTGATCAAGGAGCTTGTAACTATAATGATGAGGCGACCTTTGATGATGGCTCATGTGAATTTGCTCAAGAAAATTTTGATTGTGATGGCAACTGTACCGTAGTTGTAGATTGCAACGGTGACTGCGGTGGATCGGCTGTTTTAGATCAGTGTGGCGTTTGCGATTCTATCTCCTCTAATGACTGTGTTCAGGATTGCAGTGGAGAGTGGGGTGGAACGGCAATTGTGGATGAGTGCGGCGTATGCGATGGAGGAGGTATAGCTGAAGGCGCGTGTGACTGTGCTGGCAATGTATTGGATTGTAGTGGTGTGTGCGGTGGAGCGTCAGCCCTTGATGCTTGCGGAAACTGCCAAGGAGACTGTGTAGATGATGGATCAGGTTTTATTAACTGTGATGACAGTGATTTCAATACAGTTGATGCAGATTGTTTAGGTGTTTGCGGTGGCTTGGCTGTTGTAGATGAGTGTGGAGTTTGTGATGGAGGGGGCATTCTTGAAGGTGAATGTGATTGCGATGGTAATATAGATCTTGGATGTGGATGCGGCGAAGAAGGTCCATCAGGATGCGATGAAACCTGCGGCTCGTCGTTGGTTTTTGACCAGTGCGGCGTTTGCAATGGTGATGAGTCAACATGCACAGGGTGTACAGATGGCAATGCCAACAACACCGATGATGGCTGCGCAGATGACACGGGCTGCCTAATTGATGACGGTAGCTGTGTCTACACTGAAGAGTTAGATCTTGGAGAAGATGGAACGCTAGAGGAAGATATTGTAATTGAATCTGCAGAGTTTGAAGTTGATATTCCATCTGGTAGTAGCGTTGCTTATGATGGTTGTGATGATCTTGAAGAGTGTGTTATTGAAATTTCGGTTTCTAACTTTGAGCTAGATTCACTTGGAGTTATTTCAGAGGAATTTACAATTGAATCTGAGGTTGTTGCGCTGCAGCCATTTGGACTCGTGTTCGAAGAGCCTTTTAATATTTCTATTTCTTTTGAAGAAGAAGTACTCGGTCGATCAGATGACCTTGTTTACAAAATGGTCTACCTAAACAATGCTGATGATCAAACTTGGCAAGAGCTGAGCAATTCTGAATGCTTTGAAGGGTCTTGTACTGGAGAGACCAATACATTTGGGCTATACTCAGTAACTTCAGTTTCACAAGACGTCGTTGTTCCTGGATGCATGGACGCAGAGGCTACAAATTTAGATTCGGAGGCTAATATTGATGATGGAACATGCGATTATATACCTTTATCATTTAGCCCGATTCCAATGGATCAAAATCAATTTGTTCTTCAGGAGGGCGATGAAGGCTATGAGTTTGTATGCAATTGGGATCCTTCAGCTTATCCTGGGTCTGGTGGGCAAATTGGAAGCCCTAATTATTTCATAGCTGTATCAAAGGATAATATATCTACTGATCCTGCTACATTTTTCAACGCACAATCAAGTTCATATGTAGTTTATAAATCTGTTGGATCAGAACTAGAGGCCACATTTACTTATGATGACCTTGATCCATCTGATGTTGTTGATGTTGAAACTTATTACTGGGCTGTTAAGGTCGAAGATGGTGAAAAAGAAGCATTTTCATCAGAAGTTTTAGACTTTGAGGTTGATCATACCGCCCTTTCATTAATAAAACTAGGTTCAGTTGAAGACTATGAACTGTATCAAAACTATCCAAACCCTTTTAATCCTTCAACAAGTATCGCTTACGATGTAAAAAATGCTGGCAATGTTGAAATTGGGATCTATGATTTGAATGGAAGGTTAGTTAAAGAGCTTGTGAAAGGATTTCATGTGCCCGGAAAATATAGAGCCAATTGGAATGGCAACAATTCATTTGATAAACAGGCAACCTCAGGCATATATATTTATAAGATGACTTCTAGAGAAGCCGGTGTTTTGATGACACGAAAAATGCTTCTATTAAAGTAATTTTTAATTTTTTTAATATCTTGTTTTAATGTCTTTGTATATACTTTTTAATAAAACAATCCTATTGTGGTTTTTTGTTTTAGCAGCTTTTTATTCAATCTGTTTATCTCAAAATTTCATCTACAATCCTGATGATTGGACAGCTTTTACAGAAGTCCAAACTATTAATAGTATTTCAGAAAATGATCGCTTTGTAATGTTTGGTACAAATAATGGAGTTCATTCTTTTAATAAAGATTCAGAGAAGTTTTTTTATGATTATGGATTTAACCACAATCTCCCTTCAGCCAATATTCATCATATACTTTATGATGAATATAGAGACTATATTTGGATAGTTCATGATTTAGGAGTTAGCTATAAATCAATAATTGGTCATACATACAACAACTTAGATTTTTTTGAACTTGGCCTTGTAAATTATAGAGACATAGTAAATATTGGTATAGATTTTTCGTATTTCTGGGTTTCTACAACCACATCAGATTCTAATTTAAATCCAGTAAAGAATAATCTCTACATACCAGTTGATCCATTCTCAGGTTTTAAAGTGGTACAATCAAGCTTTAATAATATTGATTTTGATGTAGAAAGTATTAAATGGGGAACATCTCTAATTAGTAGGAATCAAGTGGAGTACAATCTTTTTTCTTATAACCTGAGATCAATTGACAGTAGATATAGTTATGACATATTAGATAAAATCAATGCTAATCTTAAGTTTATTGATGAAAGAGGAAACACTTGGTTTGGGACAAATGTTGGACTTTTGATAAAAGCAGAAAGAGACTCTTATTTTTGTGAAATAATTTCGTTGGGATTAAATTTTTCAGATGTTACGTCAATTTATCTTGATCAATATAGCAACTGGTGGTTTAGTGATAGTTATTTTAAAAGAACTGGAAGTTTGTTTTATAAAAATAAATACAATCTAAATGGAATTAAATCTATTATGAGCAAATGGAATTATGATGATAAAGAGCTATCTAATTTTTATGATACTGAAAATATTTTCTTCAACAATAATGTCAATGTAAACTCTATATTAGTTGATGGTGGTTTAGCTTATTTGGGAACTATGGATGGAGTAGTTTGTTATAATTTATTGGATAAGAAATGGATAGAAAATAATAATTTAATGAGTTTTTCAGATAAAGCGATATGGGATATGGAAATAGTAGGGGATGAAATATTTTTAGCTACTTCATCAGGAATTCTAATTATGGATAATGATGAAGAAATGAATATTAGCATTAAAGATAGCTTTGAGAAGTTTGAAAATATAGAGATATATGGCTTTGAAGCTAATCAGGAAAATTTATTTATAACCTGCTCTGCGGGTTTGTTTGTTTATACATTAGGTGGAAAGATAGACAAAATTTCTGATTTAGGTTTTAAGCAAATTGTTTTTAGTAGTAATCAGCTATATGGGTTATATAATAAGAACATATATAGAATTGAAAACAAACAAAATACAATTATTTTTAGAGGGGTCCATAGTTTTGATACTTTTAATAATTTCTTTGTATTAAATAAAAGGGAAAAAGTTATACTTGTTGATTACTTGAATAGTATGCAGTGGGAATATTCTTCAATTGATGGAGTAGTTGGTAGCTTTATATATGACGTAAAGTTGGCTGAAAAGCAAATGGTATTTTTGACTAATAAGGGTATTAGTTTTTACGAATGGACTAGCTATCATGAGAACTAAATTTTTTTTGTATATAGCACTCACTGTTTTAATCTCATGTTCAACAAGGAATAAAACTTTAGATTCAAATAAAAGCAAGCTATCTAATATGGATATTGAGCATGCAGTCTATAAAGATATTGAAGGTGAAAAATATCATGTAGATCTTATAATTCATTATCCAAACTCAATATTTTCATTTGTTAAGCAAGATATGATGTTTTATTCAAAATCAGATTTTTACATTAATATCTTGAACAAGAAAACATCAGAGTTAGTAAGAAATTCTTTTAAGAATGAATTGTTAATTGAAAAATATTTTGACTGCAACAACTCTGAAAAAACGAATAATTACAAGCTAGAATACTTTTTAGATGATGGCCAGTATGAAGTCACTGTAATTATTGCAGATCAAATTTCTAAGCAGAAGTACAAAGCAACTCATAGTTTAACTGTTGAAAACTTTGAAAGTTTTAGTTTGCCTTTGCTTGTAGAGAAAAATAAACAAAATAATTTTGTCAATGTAACTCCTGAAAGTTTTGATGGGGATACGCTTTGGGCTAAAGTACAAATCTTTACAAGTGAAAATAAAGAGATAGAAAATTTTTACATAACATATGAAAGTAAAGAAGTAGTAGATACTCTGAATTTTTCAATAGAATCTTTGATTCACGATAAATTAGCTAAAACTTTTTTTATTCCACTAACTGGCATACAGGAAAATGATTATAACTTTTTAGTTTTTAATTTTCAGGAGGAATTGAAAAAAATTAATATAGACAAATTAGGATCAGTTGGTTTGTTTTGGTCAAGTAATATTCAAGAGCTTCGTGGAGTAATGAAGTATTTTCTCAACCCTTTGGAAAGTGCTAAACTAGATTCATTAAGTGATCAAGATGTAGATAAATACTTGAAATCATACTGGTTTGAAAGCTATGAAGAATCAGATGAGTTGATGAATGAGCTTAAGAGAAGATTTAAATATGCGAATGATAATTTTTCACAAAGCGTTGATGGATGGAAAAGCTCGAGAGGAAAAATTTATTTAATTTATGGTTTTCCCACATCTATTGAATCATGGAGTGAAAATATTGCTGGTAACGGTCGTTATAATGAAGTTAAGTTTGAAGTTTGGCATTATAATGGAATAAATAAAAAATTCAAATTTGTTAAAAGAAACTACTTTGAAGATTTTATTTTAAAATCAATGTAGGGTAAAAGTTATGCTAGAACTCATAAAAAATTTTTTCAATGCAAAGCCAGGTTATAGGGATTCATTTTCTTATTCACAATTAAATACTTTTAATAATTGTCCATATCAATACAAATTAATATATAATGATGGAATAAGAAAAAATAAAGAAAGTATTGAGGCCTATATGGGTAAAAGAGTGCATGATGTAATGGAGTGGCTTTATAACTCGAAAAATAAGAAGCAGAATTGGATAACTTTTGATAAAATCTGTGAAGAATATAATAGGCTTTGGATAAAAAAATGGCATAAACATATTTATATTTTTAGAAAAAATTATGATTCAAATCATTACTATTCATTAGGCAAGGAATGTCTTTCAAATTATTATCAGAAATATGGACCTACATTTGATCAAATAGTAGAAGGTGTTGAACTGGAACTTAGTTTTAAAGTTGATGAATATAAATTTAAAGGAATTATAGATAGGCTTGATCATCCTGCACCAAGAAAGTGGATTATACATGACTATAAAACAGGAGTCCTTAAAACTCAAAAGCAAGCAGAAAATGATATGCAATTAGCTCTTTACCAGATGGCTGTAGAGCAAAATTTTGGTGATGCTCTTGATATTAAATTGAAGTGGCATTTCATGAAGAATGGATCAGAAGTTACTTTGTCTCACTCAAAAAAACACTTAGATAAGGTTAAAGATAAAATAATAAAAAATGTAGAAAAGATTAGGCTTTGCAACAATGAAAGTAAACTTGAAGATATAAAGGAGGGAGAGCTTGTATTATTGAAAGAAAATATTAAGCCGACTGCGTTTATTCCTTCTAAATCTGGAAAGCAAAAGTCCATTGGAATAAAAAAAAATAATTTGTTAACTGTTCAAAGAAAGATGAAAAATAAAATTATTGTAGAGAATAATGAAAAGCACGCATGGGTAGTTTCTAATTCTCAGGTTTCAAATAAGTTTATCCCAAAAGAAACCAGATTCTGTAATTGGTGTTACTATTGGAATGAATGCCCAGTTAAATTTAGTAGCAACCCATCTGTTAATGCAAAATTAATAAAGTCAAAAGCTTAATTTTTATTTAAGTTTATTATATAAAATCAAATAAAATTTATGAGTTCTCCATATAAAACAGTTGCGTTGCATACTCTTGGTTGCAAAGTCAATTTTACTGAAACCTCAACTATTTCTAAACAATTCGAAAATGAAGGCTATAGTATTGTAAAGTCCTTTGACTTTGCTGATGTATATGTCGTAAATACTTGCAGTGTTACAGAAAATGCTGACAATAAAGCCCATAAACTTGTAAAAAAATTGAAAGTAATAAACAATAATTCAATTATAGTCCTTATAGGATGTTACGCTCAGCTAAATCCCCAAAAAGCAATTAAAGATAAAAATATAGATTTAGTGATTGGAGCTCAAGAGAAATTCAAGATTGCAGAATATATAAACTCCATTGATAAAAAAAATATAGTGAACTCTGATATTTCTAAGGTTGAAGATTACGTTGTTTCATATTCGACAAATGAAAGAGTAAGATCTTTTATTAAAGTTCAGGATGGCTGTGATTATACTTGTAGCTACTGTACTATTCCGATGGCAAGAGGACTAAGTAGAAGTGGATCAATTGATGAAATTATTTTAACAGCAAATAAAATTCGATTAAATAATGTTAAAGAGCTTGTGCTGTCAGGGATTAATATTGGTGATTTTGGGAAAAATAATAATGAAACTCTTGATGACTTAATAGCCAGGCTTGATGGAGAAGTTGAAATTCCAAGATATAGGATTTCTTCAATTGAGCCAAATTTGCTATCCAAGAAGTTAATAAATTTAATCAGTAGAACAAGTTCTTTTATGCCTCATTTTCATGTTCCATTACAGTCTGGATCAGATAAAGTGCTAAGATCAATGAAAAGAAGGTACACAGTAGAAACATATAGAAAAGTTATTGATAGGATTAGATCCTTAGACTCTAATGCCTGTATAGGAGCAGATGTAATCGTAGGGTATCCAGAAGAAGATAAAAATGATTTCATGGATACCTATAATTTTATTGACAGTCTTGATTTGTCTTATTTGCATGTATTTAGTTATTCAGATAGAAAAGGAACAAAATCAAATTCTATGATTAATAAAAATTCAAAATTAGAAATAAATGAAAGAAGCAAGATGCTTAGAGGGTTATCATTAATCAAACAGAGAAATTTTTTAAATAGTCAGGTTGGATTTGTGAGGGATGTTTTGTTTGAGAGCTATGATAATAATGGAATATATGGATTTTCAGATAATTATATAAGAGTAAAAGTGCCAAACATATCACAAAAAAATAAATATATAAATAAAATATACAAAGTTAAATTTATAAATTTTGAGGACCACCAAATGATTGGAGGTTTATTAAATTGAAAAAAAATCCGCTCATTGGCATATCTGGCAATATAGGAGTTGGTAAAACTACCTTTGCTAAAGTTATGTCAGACAAACTTTCTTGGCAAGTTATCTATGAATCTGTAATAGATAATCCCTATCTCAAAGATTTCTATTCTGATATGAACAGATGGTCATTTAATCTTCAAATTTATTTTTTGTATCATAGATTTAAGAATCAACTTAAGCTGAGTTCTTGTGAGACAGGAGTTATCCAAGATAGAACAATATATGAAGATGCAGAAATATTTGCAAAAAATTTGCATGAAATGAAAGTCCTGTCACAAAGAGACTGGGATACATACAGAAATTTGTTTTATAGTATGGAGAAGTTGTTGAAAAAACCAGATTTGATTATATATTTGAGAGCTTCAACAGACACCCTAATTTCTAGAATCAATTCTAGAGATAGAAGTTTTGAAAAGACCATTTCATTGGATTATCTACATAGACTAAATATTAGTTATGAAGAGTGGGCAAAAAAAACTAAGTTTAATGTTTTAGTATTGGATACAGATAATTTTAATATCTTCAAAGATACAGAAAAACTTAATGATTATATAGACAGGATCAGGAATTCTCTTTAATCTATGAAAAATATCGTAATATTTTGCTCTGGTAATGGCTCAAATTTTATTTCGATTTATAAAGCTACAAAAGACAAACAAATTAATGGAAAAATTGTACTGCTAGTAAGTGATAAGAAAAAATGCGGAGCAGTTAGTTTTGCAATTGAAAATAGAATAGATGTGCATGTGGAGAGAGTTGATGATGTGCGGACCTTGGCAATAGATGGTCAGAATTTATTGGATATTCTTATTCAACATAGGGCTGATCTCTTATTGTTGGCAGGATATTTAAAACTTATTCCAATTAATGTAGTTGATTATTTCAAAAATAGAATGTTAAATATCCACCCATCACTTCTTCCTAAATTTGGAGGAAAAGGTTTTTATGGTAAAAGAGTACATAAGGCTGTTATTGAATCGAATGAAACACAAAGTGGAATCACCATTCATTTTGTTAATGAAAAGTATGATGATGGATCAATATTATTTCAAAAGAAAATTTCAATTAAAGGGCAAAGAAATGCTTTAGATTTATCAAAGATGATTTTAAAAATAGAACATCATTATTTTCCAAAAGTAATTGCATTATTTTGTTTAGATAAAATTAAATGGAAAAGCAATAAACCTGAATTAATTCAAGAAAAGGATTTTGAATATGAAGTATGCAATAATTAGCGTTTGGGATAAAATAGGCATAGAAAGTTTTGCGAAATTTTTAGCAAGTAATGGATATAATTTAATTTCAACTGGTGGAACTAAACGACAATTAGAAGAAAGTGGGCTTGAAGTAATTTCTGTTTCTGAAATTACAGGTAATAAAGCAATTTTAGATGGAAGAGTTAAAACAATTGATTACAAATTATTTGGTGGAATTCTTGCAGATCGATCTAATCAGAGTCATATTAAATCATTGCTAGATATTGAAGGTATATCAATTGATTTAGTTGTAGTTAATTTTTACCCGTTTGAAGAATTTTCAAAAAAAAATTTACCATTGGATGAGTTAGTTAATTACGTTGATATTGGAGGCCCATCAATGATTCGGGCTGCAGCAAAAAATTACAAGTCTTGTATACCAATTTGCAATTCTTCACTTTACAATATTTTTATTGAAAAGTTTGAGAGTTCAAATGGAGATTTGAAAGATATAGATAGGCGTTTTTTTTTGAAAGAAGCTTTTAAAGAAACAAGTAAATACGATCTATATATTTCTAGTGTTCTGTCAAAGAATGAAAGTGATGGTATACCTGATTCTATTAACTTATCTTTGGACTTAACAAAAACTTTATGTTATGGAGAAAACCCTCATCAAAAAGCAGCTTTCTATATTGAAAATAATAAGACTATTACAAAGCATCAAGGTAAGAATTTGTCATATAATAACTACCTCGATATTGAATCTGCATGGTCAATTGTATCAGATTTTTCTGATGCTTGCTGTGTAATTATTAAACATTCAAATCCTTGTGGTTTTGCTGTAAATGATGATTTATCTTTGGCTTTTGAGGATGCCTGCAAGTCTGATCCTATTAGTTTTTTTGGTGGAATAGTTGGCTTTAATTCAGAGGTGGATAGTAGTTTGGCAGAAAAATTAGCTATACCATTTTTAGAATGTATTATTGCCCCATCATTTTCTGATAAGGCATTAGAAATTTTTAAAAATAAAAAAAACTTAAGAATAATCACACCTAATTCAAAGTCCATATCTTATAAATATTCATTAAGGTCTACATTGGGAGGATTCTTATATCAAGAAAGAGATTTATATCATTGTGGAAGCAATGAATTTAAAGTTGTAACTAAAACTCATCCTTCTTCTAATGAAATGGATGCTGTAAAATTAGGCTGGAAATTAGTTAAGTATGTTAAATCTAATGCTATTATTATTAATAATAATAGTAGTCTACTCGGGACAGGTGCAGGGCAGATGTCTAGAGTTGATTCAGTTAAAATTGCTATTGGGAAAGCAACTGAATTTAGCTTAAATTTAGATCATTCAATTATGGCTTCAGATGCGTTTTTTCCCTTTCCTGATTCTTTAGATTTGGCAAGTGAAGCTGGTGTGAAGTGTATAGTTCAGCCTGGGGGATCAATAAAAGATGGTGAAATTATTGCAAGGGCTGATGAATTGGGTATTTCAATGTTATTTACAGGTAAAAGGCATTTTCTTCATTAAAGGGATATAAGCTATATGTTTTCAAAATTTCAAAATTTATTAACTGGCGATGTAGCTATTGATTTAGGTACAGCAAATACTGTTATTTGGATGAAAGGTAATGGAATAGTCCTTAATGAACCCTCCATTGTATCAAGAGATGTTGTAAGTGGTGAAATTATTGCTGTTGGGCATGAGGCAAAAGAGATGTTGGGTCGAACGCACAGTGGTATAGAGACTGTTAGACCACTTAAAGATGGAGTAATTGCAGATTACAAAATGACAGATGCAATGATTGGTGGGTTTATAAGAAAGATTAATTTGAGTAGAATTTCTAGACCTCGAATGGTAATTTGCGTTCCTTCAGGAGTGACAGATGTTGAACAGCGATCTGTTGCAGAAGCTGCTCTTCATGCAAATGCAAGCGAGGTTTATTTGATTGATGAGCCAATGGCTGCTGCTATAGGTATAGGTATTGACGTAGGGGCGCCATATGGGAATATGATTGTTGATATAGGAGGTGGTACAACTGAAATAGCTGTTATCTCTCTTAATGGGATTGGGACGCTTCAAACAATGAAAATTGCTGGAGATGAGCAAACTCATGCTATAAAGGGCTGGTTTAAAGAGCAGCACAAATTAGAAATTGGAGAAAGAACAGCTGAGAAGATAAAATGCTCAGTAGGTTCTGCTCTTAGAACAAAAGGGAAGCTTATTCAGGTTAAAGGAAGGGATCAAATAACAGGCATTCCAAAAACAATTGAAGTTTCTTCAGATGAAATCAGGCAAGCCTTGAATAGCACTGTATCTGAAATAACAAATGCGATTAGAAATGCTCTTGATAAGACTCCTCCAGAACATGCTTCTGATATTATAGATTATGGAATAATTTTAACAGGAGGTGGGTCACTTTTAAAAGATTTGGACGTTCACATTAAAAATAAAACTGGTCTTCCTGTGCATGTAGCAGAAGATCCCCTTTATTCTGTAGTAAAAGGGTCAGGCATGGTCCTTGAAAATTTAAAAAAATATAAAGAAGTAATTATCTACAATACTTAATGAAATTTTATAAATGGATTATTGATCTCAAAGATCATTTAATTTTTTTAGGGTTACTTTTTTTATCATTATTAGTTTTTTTATTTAGAGGATCTCCATCCTCAATTTATATACAAAGTCAAATTTTTTCGGTGTCAAGTTATTTGGGCACACCTTTAAACTCTTACAGTAAATATCTACTGTCTAATTCAAAGAATAAGCAGCTATCAAAGCAACTAATTACAAAAAACTTAGAATTGTCAAGATTTAAAAAATTTAAAAATGAAAATATTAAATTGAAAAAAATGTTGAATTATAAAAGTAATTTTAACAAAGAGTTGCTACTGTCTAGTGCTATTGATGTAGAGCAATTAAAAGGAAGTAATTTGATACAAATTAATTTAGGCTATAAAGATAGTATTAAATTGAATTCATCAATACTAGATCATCAAGGGTTGTTGGGGAAAATTGTTTACGTTGATAAAAATAAATCCTTAGCTCAATTAATTTATGATAAAAATTTTCATGTATCTGTTGCTGTTGGAGATGGCATGGCAATGGGGCTTTTTTCACCTTCTAATAGATTCTATGGAGTGGTAAAAGGTGTAATTAGTAGCGTAGAGATAAATAAAGGAGATTTAGTTTATACTTCTGGAATTTCTGATATTTTTCCAGCAGATATTCCAGTTGCTGAAGTTGACAGAGTGTACACAAATGAAATCACTTCAATTAGAAATATTTCTGTAAAGATTTTAGGTGATATTAATAATATCAGTTATGTCTTTATATCCTCAAAAGATTAGTATGGTTTATTTTGTAATTGCATTTATATTTTTACTTCAATATAATATTCCTCCTTTTTATATAAGTTCTTTCCCCGTAATTCCAGATTTATTATTTTCTTTTATACTTTTTTATTCATTTAAATGTAGCAGATCTAAAATACTTGTAGTTGTTTTTTTATTAAGCTTAATTCAAGACTTTCAGATTAATTTTGATATAATTGGCAGTGTTACATTTTCCAATTTAATTGCTATCTATATCTTTAGCACAATTTTATTGTTAAAAAATAGTACAGTTAGAAAATTTATTTTATATCTAACTATTTTCATCATATTAACTTTTAAGTATTTAATTTTTTATTCAATCTTATCATTTGGAAAAGATATTTCAATCTTTATGATTGCAAATGCAATAGTCATTCAGTCTTTTTTAACAATTTCTATTATAGCCATTGTAAATGAAATGATACTGCCCAACAAAATTTTAAAATAATTTCATGAAGAAAACAGAACCATTAATTACTTTGTTTTATTTTTATCTATTAATATTTTCTGTTTTATGTATAAGATTTTTCTATTTACAGATAAATAAAAATCAATTCTTTGATAATAAAGCTTTGGGTAATAGTATTAGAGAAGTTACTCTTTCATCAAATAGAGGTAAAATTCTTGATCGAAGCGGCAAGGTCCTTGTTGATAATTTACCGACCTTTAATCTCAGTATTATACCTGCTGGAGTTAATGAAGACTTTAATTATAAAATTTTATCCAAATATCTTGAAATTCCATGGAATCAAATAAAGCAAAGGATTGATAAAAATAAGTATTCAATTAATAAGTTTAGACCAATTTTATTTAAGGAACATATTAATTTTCAGTTGAGATCAAAAATTGCTGAAAATAAAAATTATTTGCCTGGATTGATATTTTCAGAAATACCTTCAAGGTTTTACCCTCAAAGGTCAAATTTAAGTCATACTTTGGGTTATTTGAGAGAGTCCGATCAATTATTTAAAAAGAGCGTTGGATTTAGTGGCCTGGAAAAAGAATATAATGATATACTCATTGGAAAAGATGGATATGAATATCATTTAATTGATATTTATGGCAGTGATCATGGATTATATAATAATCCACACTTTCAATCAAGATCTTTTCCTAGAAATGGAGACCCAATCAAAATATCAGTATTGGAGGAGCTTCAAGCATTCTCTGAAAAGTCTTTAAAATCATATAAAGGGGCAATGGTGTTGACTGATGCTATGACAGGTGAAATTTTAACTTATTGTAGCTTTCCAGACTATGAACTATCTTCTTTTATAGGTCCAGTTCCCTTGAAAGTATGGAATAAATGGAATGAAAGCCCAGATAAGCCTCTTTTAAATAGACCCATACAAGGGATGTATTCTCCTGGTTCAATTTATAAATTGCTTACAGCTATATTTGTGCTTGAAAAAAATATTATAGAGTCTAATAGATCTTTTTATTGCAATGGGTCATATAGATTAGGAAATAGAGAATTTAAATGCTGGAAGAAAGAGGGTCATCAAGATGTTGACATTCACAAAGCATTAGTTAATTCCTGCAACGTTTACTTCTATAATTTATCACACCTAATTGATTATAATGAATTTATTGCTTTTGCTGACTCAATGGGTTTTGGAAGAAAAACAAATATTGATTTAGGAGGAGAGAAAGAAGGCTTGCTGCCATCTGAAGAATATATGGATAATAAATATGGTCGAAAAAAATGGGGGAAGGGGAACTTGTTGAATTTATGTATAGGACAAGGAGATCTTCTTGTTACACCAATACAAATTGTTAATTTCATAAATTTTTTGGCTACAAATAATATTAATGCGACAACGCCACATTTTTATAAATCAAAAAAAAATAATTTAACTTATCCTGTTATTTCTGATTCAACTCTTAATTTAATTAGCAGGTCAATGTTTGATGCTGTCAATTCTCAAGATGGAACAGGATTAAATGCAAAATCTAAAGTTATAAATATTTCCGGAAAAACGGGGACTGTCCAGAACCCTCATGGAGAAGATCATGGTTGGTTTGCAGGTTTTGGAAGTTATTCAGATTCAATTTATTCTATAGCTTTAATAGTTGAGCATGGAGGAAAGGGATCAATAATTCCATCTATTCTAGCTAAGAAGATTTTTGAGTTTCATTATAACGTAATGAGGAAAGATGATTTATAAAGTATTTGAAAAAACAGATTATATATTTTTTAGATGGACAATTTTTTTGCCTGTCATTGCAATTTTAGCAATTGGGCTTTTGGAGTTATATTATATTAACATCGATAACGTAATACAGTCTAATTTTTTAAAACAATTATTTTGGATTCTAATTGGCTTAATAGTTATTTTTTTAACTCAACATATTAAAATTCAATTTTTTTATGAATATGCCTACCACTTTTATTTTATATTGATTGTGTTATTAGTTCTTACTAATTCAATGGAAACAAAAGCTGGCGTATCAAGATGGTTTAGTATTGGATCATTTTCATTTCAGCCATCTGAAATAGGAAAATTTGTTTTAGTGCTGTCATTATCAAGACTGCTATCAGTGGAAAAATTAAGTGGAAACAATTTTAAGTATATTTCTGCATCAATTTTAATGTGTTTGGTGCCATTTTATTTAATAATGAAGCAGCCAGATTTAGGTACAGGATTAATCTATATTGCTATTGTTTTTCCAATGCTATTTATAGCAGAGGTTAATAAGTATATTATTTTTATTTTAATTTCTCCTATGATAAGTTCAATATTAGTGTTTAACCTTACATTCTTCTATATTTGGATGAGCTTTTTATTGCTAGTAGTAGTTTTTAATGGGCAAAAAATGGCAAATAAGGTGCTAGTTTTTTTTATAAATATTATTTTTGGAATTGCTTCTCCCATTTTTTGGAATTCTATATTAAGCGAATTTCAAAGACAAAGAATTTTAAGCTTTTTAAATCCTCAATTAGATCCGCAAGGATCAAGTTATCAAGTGATTCAATCAATAATTGCAATTGGATCTGGAGGTCTTTTTGGAAGGGGTTTGGGCATGGGAACTCAGACTCAACTCAGATATTTGCCAGTATCTGAGACTGATTTTATAATTTCAGTAATTGGTGAAGAGTTGGGTTTTATTGGGATTATAGTTATTCTAAAGTTATTCTTATTTTTTTTGTATTGGATGCTTAGATATGCCTCTTCAATAAATAACAAATTTTACAGACTCGTTATATCAGGAATTTCATTTATATTTTTTATTCATATAATAATTAATTGCGGAATGTGTATAGGAATACTACCTGTTACAGGTCTGCCTATGCCATTACTTAGCTACGGGGGGTCGTTTCTACTTTCTATATTATTTATGCTTGGCGTGTCTAATAAAATTATTAATTCATATTTGTAGTTAATATTTATAATTTGTATCAATTTGTTTAGATTCGTAAATTATACATTAAGCCCAACAAAAATACAATGTTAAATAAAAAGACAAATTCTTTATTTATTTTTTTTTCTATTATTTTTTTTAGTTGCTCAGCTAATGAAGAAATAGATCCTGCTATTGATGATGCTATTAATCAGGCTGTTGCTTTTGAAGCTAAAGAAGGAAGAAAAAAAGATTATGAAAAAATAGAAAATCAGCCATCTAAATCATATTCAGATGGAGAATTAAAAAAAAAGCTTCTAAAAATGATAAATGATGATCAAGTTAATTTTGAAAACTTTAAAATGCTTAATGTGGAAATTGAAAAGCTTGACAAAAGGATGTTAGACTTAGATAGTAGAGTTAATAGCGATATTGAGATGAGTAAAAATAACAACTCTCAAATATCTGAAGATCTTTTGTATAGATTTAATCAACGAATAAAGGTTTTAGAGTCAAAAGCAAGATACTCCGATAGCCTTTATTTTGAAATGTTAAATGAATTAGTTTTAATAGAAAATAAAATTATTTCATTGAACAATAGTTATAATGAAGCAAATGAAATCAATAGACTTGGAAGACTTAAAACAACAGCATCAATTACAAATGAGGAATTCAGAGAAAGATATGTTTTGGCACTTCAGAACTACCAGGTAGCCAAACATCAAGAAAGTATTAATGAATTTGGATTTTTGATTTCAGCTAATCCTCAGCATGAATTATCAGATAATTGTCAATATTGGATTGCTGAAAATTATTATGCTTTAAATAATTTTGAAGCAGCCGTTTCTGAATTTCAAAAAGTTTTTTCTTTTGCAAATACAGATAAAGCTGATGATTCATACTTTAAATTAGGCGTAATTCATGAGAAATTAGGCAATCAAGGTGAATCAAAAGTTAATTTTGAAAAATTAATTTCATACTTCCCTAACAGTGAATATTACAAAAAAGCAAAAGGCAAACTAAAGTAAACTATATGCAAAAATCAAAAATTTTTTATTTATCTTCAGAAATTGAACCATTCTCTAAGTCTTATGATCTTTCCCTTTTTTCAAGGAGATTTACTACTAATTTGCATCAAGCATACAATTTAGATTTAAGGTTATCTCAGCCAAAATATGGGTTTATAAGTGAGAGAAAGTATATTTTAAGAGAAGTAATTAGACTTAAAGATATGCCAATAGATTTTCAAGAAAAAACAATTTTAACTAATATGAAATCAGCTTTCATACCTGATTCTAAAGTTCAAGTCTACTTTTTAGAATGTGATGATTATTTTAAAGATATTTCATACTTAATCTATAAATCAAAAAATGGCAGATCTTATAGTAATAATCAAGAAAAATTTGCTTATTTTTCCAAATCTGTACTTAGCTCATTAAATTCTTTATTTTGGAGTCCAGAGTACATTATTTGCAATGATTGGCAGACTTCCTATGTCCCTGCAATTCTAAAGCATTTCTATAAAAATGATCCTTTTTTTGAAAATATAAAAACGATATTTTTTGTTCACTCCCTTAATGAAGAGTCTTTATTGGATCCAAAACTTCTTGATGAGTTTAACCTAAAAGGTAAATTTAGTAGTGCTTTAGAAATGGCGTTTTCAAATTCAGATGCTATAATTTTGTTCCAATCTAATAATAATTTATTTGAACAACTTAAAAAGAAAAAGAAGTTATATAAGATCTTTAAGAGCAAACCTTCAACTGTTATAGATGTTTCTCTTGAAATAGATTTTGATTGGTCAGATTGTTTTGCTAAGATTGAATCAGTTATTGAAAAAACTTAAGCTGGATGTTCTTTTATAGAAGATTAATAGTTATATTTTTTTTCATTCTTTTTTCTTGTGATACTAATGACAATTTCATAATTGATACTTACTCGGATATACTACATTCTAAACAGTTTAATCCAGTAGTATCAGTTTTGGATAATATAGACTTTTCATCAACCACAAACTATGTCAATCCACCTCATCTATATTCTGGTAATTTTTCAATGAATGGATTCTATGATTCTGGAGAGCCATATGATTTCAACTTAATTTCTATAATTAATTGGAAATCTATACCAGGTGATATATGTTCATATGTTCAATCTGATTCGATTTCTTTAAATTCAGTTAAGTTTTATTTTAAATTTAATTCTGAAGCTGAAGATCCTGCTTACCAACTAGATGTAGGTATAAGTTCGCACATTGACTACGAAGAGGCTGACTACAATCAGGTGGTTAGTGCAAATATAGATAAAAATGTTTCCTATTATGAGGTTGATAATATAAATAAAGAATTTATTTTAGTTTTTGATAGTTCAATCTTTGGAAGTGATTTTAATATATGCAATTATGAAAATTTTGTTGATTGCAGCATTCAAGATCCTAGCATATGTGATGGAGATTCTGCCTGGCAAGAAGACATGGGAAATGGAGTGTGGGATGAAGGAGAAATTGCCTATATCAAAGATAATATAAATATAATTCTTAAAAATTCTAGTGAGGTTGAAATCGATTTATATTCGAACGAAATTAGTTATTATGGTTTAAACCATCTAGTTCCATATATTCAATATAATTTTGAAAATTTGAATACTAATGAATTGGATAGCTTGATTAGGTATGGGGATCACAAAGATAAATATTTATCAAATTACAGTAATAGTATTTTACCTGAAATAGAAAATAATTTTGAAAAATATATGGTAAACTATTTTGGCAATATATCAACAGGTTTAACCTTTAAACTTGAAGATTTTACTCAATATAAGAACCATGTAATTGTTGACAATGATTTTACATATCTAGATATTAATTTGGTAGGACCAGGATTACAGTATGATTCAAATTTAGACTCAATGCAGATAGACTTATATTTAACAACTGATGAAACGGAATATATCACTAGAATTGCAAGTGTGGTATATCCGGAAGATAATTTCACGCAAGAACCTCACACCAGCTCAAGCCCCTCAATCAGGATTCCAGCTTTTTATATAAAGAATGTATTTCAAAATTTATTGAATGAGAACGTCAATGAAATAACTTTCTATATCAAGCCATCTGGAAGATTTAATAACTTTCAAACTTTATATTTTGAAGAACCTAATCTACAATTAGTAATGCAAAAATGATTAAAAAATATTTAGTTATTACTTTACTAGCCTCTCTTTCAATTGCTGATGTAGGTTTGTTGAATTTGATGGGATTAGGATATAGAAATACAAATTTTTTAATTAAAGATGATGAATTGATTGAACTTAGGAATTTAAACTCCACAAAATATTCAATCAATCTATCAAATTATTATTATAAAAATTCAATTGAAAATGGTAGCGGGTACAGTGATGTGGCATTACAGCATGCAGGAATAGAAATTGATTTGTTTAATCAAAAGAAAATCATGCTAGGAGTCAAACCATTGTTTACATCAAATTTTTCCACAGAAAGTAGTGAGGGCTTACAGTATTCTTTACCAGATCAGCAGATCATAAACTATAGAAAGATGTTTACTGTAAGTGGAGATATATCAGACTATTACATTGGATTCTGGTCAAAATACAATACATTTAAATATGGATTAGTTTTTTATTATGAATTTGGAATGCAGGCAATTTTAAGCGAAGTATTTACTTATCCATCTCAAAATTCAATCAATTTGGGCTCTAGGAAGCTGTTTGAAAGAGAGTACAGTTCATCAAGACTGCATTTTTTTTATGAGCATATTTTTAATTTGAAAAGTAAAGGATTATTTTTACTATCACTACATCAGCCTGTAAGTTTAAACCAAAAAGAATATGAATTGATGACAAATCAAAATGGAAATTTATTAGTTGAATATGATTCTAAGTCAAGTCCATTTATTGACCAGCTAATGTTTAAATATCAATATTTTTTAAGTTCTAGCAAGAAATTGTCTCTTTTGGTAAACAGATTAAACTCTTTCAAAGTTGAAAGCTCTAATTTCGATATTGTAAAAATTAGCAATAGTGATTTTCAAGGAATAAGTGGCTACGATGTTTCATCTATAGATATTGATTTTTTTTTAAATAAAAAAATAGGACCATTATCAAGTAATAATATTATAATTGGATTGGGCGCAAATTATTCAAAGATTGAATTTGAAGATGTTGACTTAGATGAGATCTCAATTAAAATTAAATTAGGTTTATCTACTGCCTTAAATAACATAATTTGTAATTTCAACTATGGCAATAGATATAACAATTTTTTTAGAATTGAAGAAGAGAGGTTTCTAAAAATTTCAATTGATTTGGCATTAGGTGATATATACTATATAAAATAAGGAGTGATTTCAAGATGTTAAGAATATTTGTTATTTTGGTTTGTCTTTTTTCATGCGTTCCTGTTGACGGGCCAAACAAACAGGATAACCAGGAAGTTGTTTATAATGAAGATTGTGAAAGTTGTGAATTGCTACTTTATAATTTTGCTAGTTCAAATTACAGTAATAGAGATTTTAATTCTGCGGTTGAAAACTATAGTCAAGCAGTCAAATGTGGATGCGGTAAAAAATATGCTGAAGATATATATAATTGGTGGGGGCGTTCATATATGGAGCTATCTTTGTATGATAAAGCTAATTCTGTTTTCAGGCAAGGCTTGAAGTATCTACCTGAGGATATAGATTTACTAAAGATTGCAGCACACAATGCCCATAAAAAACTAAACAAACTGGATTTGTCCTTATTTTACTATGATGAAATTTTAGCAATAAATGATTGTGATTTAAAAACTTTAAGTAATCTGAGCGAGTTGTATTTAAAATTCAATATGAGTGAGGATCAGATAAAAGTTCTTGATAAGTGGCTTTCTTGCTCTCCAAACAATGAAGATGCGCTGGCTCAGAAAAAAGAAGCATATCTTCAATCAGGAAAAGATCCTATTAATATTTATAAAGAAACATGGGAAATAGATGAATCTAATATTTCCAATGGTTTGGATTATATTTCAGCGCTTAAAGAAGAAGGATCATATGAGCAAATAATAGAGGTAGCATCTAGGTTGCTTTCATATAGCAAGTATGAAAAAGATGTACTGCTAGACAAAGCTGAAGCTCAATTAGAGTTGTACTTGCAGGTAGAAGCTTTAGAGACTTACATAATAATTCATAAGGTAGATCCTGTAAATGCATTTGTTTGTATAGAAATTTCTAAAATAGAAAAGGATCTTGCAAATTACAAGTCTGCATTAGATTGGGCTGAGAAAGCCATTTCTTTAAGTAATAATTCAGAGCAGGCTTATAGTAATAGGGCAAGTGTATACTATTCTATTGCAGATGATTGTACAGAAGACCAGTTAAAGTTTTCTGATAAACTGGTTTATGAGATGGCATATGAAGACTATCAGAAAGTTGCAACAATTGGAAATGATAAAGGAGCGTCAAATAAGGTAAACTTTTTGGAATCTAATGAACTTATAACCTCTTCATCAGATTGGTTTATGATTGGAGGAAATGAAGGTGAACTTTCTCCTACTGGCAAGTGTTATGAATGGATTTCTAGAAAAATAAAAAGAAAATGAAAATAGATAAATTTATTTCAATAGGTTCCGATCATGCTGGTTATGACTTAAAAGAAGAAATAGTTCGTTATTTAAAAAATAATAATCATCATGTATATGATAAGGGTACATTTTCTAATGAATCGACAGATTACCCTGAATATGGCCATAAAGTTGGACAGTCAATTATATGTGGAGAAGTAAAAAAAGGAATTGTTATCTGTGGATCAGGAATAGGAATTTCTATTGCAGCAAATAAAATAAAAGGTATAAGAGCAGCGCTTTGTTTTACAAAGGAACATGCCAAAATGAGCAGATTACATAATGACTCTAATGTTTTAGCTCTAGGTTCAAGAATAGAAGGTACTGACAATTTTCTTGAAATAGTTAAAGTTTGGTTGAATACTGATTTTGAAGGTGGAAGGCATGAAAATAGAATTAATAAAATAGAGATTCAATGAAATATTTAAAGTTAGATAGTGAAATTTCAAATCTTATAGATCTTGAGTATGAAAGACAGTTGAACACACTTGAAATGATTGCATCTGAGAATTTTACAAGTGAAGCTGTTTTGGAGGCAGTAGGTTCAATTTTGACAAATAAATATGCAGAAGGATATCCAGGTAAGAGGTATTATGGAGGTTGTGAATTTGTAGATCAAATTGAAAATATTGCAATTAAAAGAGCTAAGAAGATTTTTAAATGTGAATATGCCAATGTGCAGCCCCATTCAGGCTCTCAAGCTAACATGTCTGTTTATTTAACTTTTCTAAAACCAAATGATACCATTTTAGGGTTGGACTTATCGCATGGCGGTCACCTAACTCATGGCTCAAAAGTTAATTTTTCAGGCAAAATATACAATTTTATTAGCTATGGAGTTTCTAAAGAATCTGGAAGAGTTGACTTTGATGAATTGATAAAAATAGCAGATTTACACAAACCAAAGATGATAGTTTGCGGGGGAAGTGCATATCCAAGGTTTATTGAATTTGAAAAATTTAAAGAAGTAGCTGATAGGCATAATTCAATCTTAATGGCAGATATTGCTCACCCCTCAGGTTTAATAGCCTCAGGTTTTCATCCTAGCCCATGGCCTTATTGTGACATCGCTACTTCGACTACCCATAAAACACTTAGAGGTCCAAGAGGGGGGGTCATATTATGCGGAGAGGATGTTGAAAATAAAATGAATGTAGTTGCACCAAAGTCGGGTAGAATAAAAATGATTTCTGAATTAATTAATTCATCCGTAATGCCAGGTGTGCAAGGGGGGCCATTAGTTCATGTTATTGCAGGTAAGGCGGTTGCGTTTAAAGAGGCTGAATCTGAGGCATTTAAATTATATTGCAAGCAAATTATTAATAATGCCAAAGCCCTAGCATCTGAATTGATGAGTTATGATTATAAATTAGTTTCAGATGGGACTGATACCCATTTTATTTTAGTTGATTTGTCATCAAAAAATATTTCTGGTAAGAAAGCTGAAAAAGTTTTAGAAAAGGCAGGTATAACAGTCAATAAAAATATGATTCCTTTTGATTTAAGAAGTCCTATGATCACAAGTGGTATTAGGTTGGGTACTCCAGCATTAACAACGATGGGAATGAAAGAAAATGAAATGAAATTAATTGCTAAGTTTATTAATACAGTAATTGAAAACTTTAAGGATGAGAAGATTGTCAGGAAAACTAAACAACAGGTAAGTGATTTATTATTGAACTTTCCAATTTATAAAAAATTTTTAAAAAATGAAATGCCCTCAATGTAGCAATCCAGAATCTAAAGTAATTGATTCTAGAACGGTTCAAAAAAACTTTAGTATTAGAAGAAGAAGAGAATGTCTGGACTGTGATTATAGATACACAACCTATGAATATATTTCTGAAGTTCCTATTATGGTTGTGAAAAAGAATGGAAATAGAGAAGAGTACAATAGGAGTAAATTAGAAAAAAGTCTTAGAATTGCATTTAAGAAAAGGCCAGTCTCAGTTGAGAAAATACACAACGTAATAGAAAAAATTGAAGAGATTTTAGGTAAACAAACGAATTTTGAAGTAAAATCAATTGTTATTGGAGAATTGGTAATGAAATTCATTAAAAGTCTTGATGATGTTGCCTTTGTAAGGTTTGCATCTGTTTATAGAAATTTTAAAGATATTTCTGAATTTGAGGAAGAAATAAACATAATTAAAGGTAAAAAGTGAATAATTTTTTATCCAAATATTTTTTATGAAATTTCTTTCTAGCTTTGGTAGGTATTTATATTTTATTTTTTCTTTATTTAAATCAATTAAAGGATGGAAGCAGCATTCCAATCAGATAGCTCCTCAGATTTATTCAATTGGTCTAAACTCAATACCTATCGTAATTATAACAAGTCTATTTTCAGGAATGGTGATTGCAGTTCAAGCTGCCTATCAATACACCTCAACATTGGTTCCCCAATGGATTATTGGTAGCATAGTTGGAAAATCCGTTTTATTAGAGCTTGGCCCTGTTATAACTTCATTAGTTATGGCAGGGAAGGTTGGCGCAACTATTACTGCAGAAATTGGAAGTATGAGGGTCACTGAACAAATAGATGCATTAGAATCTTTGTCCTTTGATCCAATTTCTCTTTTAGTTATGCCAAGAATAATTGCCTCAATTATGGTTTTTCCATTGCTAATTGCATGTGCAGATATATTTGGAATATTGGGGGGCTATTTTTCTGTATTATTTTCATCAGAGCTTTCTACTTATGATTTTATGAGAGGTATGAGAAGTTGGTTTCAACCCTGGGATGCTTGGTTCGGTGTTATAAAAGGAGTATTTTTTGGCATTTCAATTTCATCAATTTCATGTTACTTTGGTTTTTTTACAAAAGATGGTACGCTTGGATTGGGAAAATCAACAACGCAAAGTGTTGTAGTGTCTTGCATTTCAATTTTAATTTTAGATTATTTTCTATCTAAATTATTATTATGATAGAAATTAAAAACCTTACAAAGAAATTTGATCAAAAAACTATTTTAAATGATATGTCATTTAAAGTTGAGAAAAATCAGGTTTTGGTAGTTTTGGGTGAAAGCGGGGCAGGAAAAAGCATACTATTAAAGAGTATTATTGGTCTTATTAAACCTACAGGTGGGAGTGTATTGATTGAGGGCAATGTTGTCAGTGAAATAAAATTTAAAGAGCTTCAAAATATTAGATCTAAAATTGGAATGGTTTTCCAGTTTGGAGCATTAATTGATTCTTTGAGTGTGAAAGATAATATTCTTTTAGCACTAAAAAATTTAACGAATTTAGATGAAAGAGAAACTAGCTCTAGATTAAAAAATGTTTTGCAACAAGTGGGATTGAATAATAATGAAGACTTAATGCCTTCAGATTTATCTGGAGGTATGAAAAAAAGAGCTGGCATCGCTAGGGCAATATGCTATAAGCCAGACTATTTATTATTTGATGAGCCTACAAGCGGCTTAGATCCTATTTCATCAGAAAGTATCATTAAATTAATTAAAAAAGTATGTTTAGATTCTACATCAATAATAGTAACACATGATTTGAAAATTGCTAGATTAATTGCAGATCAAATTTTAATGATAAAAGATGGGTCTAAAATGTTTGAAGGCTCACGCAATGATTTTTTTTTAAGTGATAACTCTTTTATAAAAAAGTTTATAAATTCAGCTAATTGATGAAAAAAAATAATTATATATTGATTGCTTCTTCATTTATAGTTTTTTTTGCATTATTTATAATCGGAATTATGTATTTGAAAGATGCTGGTATAGGTCAGTCAAATTATTCATTTACAGTTATTTTTGATAATGTTCAAGGGCTTAATGATGGTGATCATGTTAATATGCTTGGCAAGCGAATAGGATCAGTTACAAAAACTAAAATTTTAAAACAAAGAGTTGCAGTTGAACTTTCTATTTATGATAATTTTGCTTTTAGAATACCAATAGACTCATACATAGAAGTCAAGAGCGAGGGCTTGTTGGGTTCAAAATACATTTCTATTGCGCCAGGAAAAAACGGAGAAAAATCAATACAGCCTGGAGATACAGTTGAAGGAATTAGAGAATATGATCTATCGGAAATTACACCTGGCATAGTCCCTATGACACAAGACCTTGCAGCTTTTGCTAGACAACTTAGATCGGTTCTTGGTGATGAACAAAAAGAATCTATAAAAGAAATTATAGCTTCTATAGAGTCGCTCTCTAATAATTTTAATAACCTAATTGTTGGCTATAAAGATATAATTTCTAAAGAAGAAAAGAAAAAAATAAATAATTCTATTTCTAATGTAGAAAAAGCATCCGAAGTACTATTAAGTCAATTTGAAAGAATTTCTGACATCTCAAAAAAAACAGATCAAATTTCTGAATCTTTAGATGCATTTGATGGTAGTATGAAAATGCTAAACAGTTTCTTAAGTAACCTTAATAAAGGCAATGGAACACTAGGCAGGTTGGTTTATGATGATAAAATACATAGCAATATTGATAGCCTTGTTTACGATCTAAGGTCATTGGTGAGAGATGTTAATGACAACCCTCTTAAGTTTATGAAGGCTTACATTAGAGCTCAGGGGTTATAAATATTTGGGAACAAATTTTTTTTCTATTGTTATAACTTCTATAAATCATATTTGGGATTTTGTGTAAATAAAACTTAAATTAAGTACAATTAAAAGGAGATAAAATACATAGAAAATTGCTAGAAGGTTTTGATAAAAATATTTGAATTATTAATTTATGGAATCTATCTAGTAATGTGTGTTTAAACCGGGCTTTAGATTCCCGGTTTTTTTATTTCAAGGAGTTTATTATGAAAAAATATATAATTACATTCTTAATTAGCTTGAGTTGCTTGTTTCCAGTTGGTGAGGCAGGGGCAGTGTTTTTGCTTATTGCGCCTGGAGCCGGAGCGGCTGGTGTCGGAGAGGCTCAAGTAGCTAAAGCTGATGATGCTTATGCATCATTCTACAATCCTGCAGGGTTAGGATTTATTAATTCAACAGAATTGGCAGCGATGCATGTTAATTGGCTCCCTAATTTAGCTGATGACATATACTATGAATATTTAGGTTATTCAAGGCCTATAGATGGACTAGGTACGCTAGGTGGAAATTTTGTTTTTTTAAATCTTGGAGAGCAATTGGAAACTGATGAATTGGGAAATCCGGGGGATACATTTAAAAGTTATATGTGGGCATTAACAAATAGTTTTGGAACAATGGTTTCAGATAATTCAAGTGTAGGTATAAGTTTTAAGCTTTTTCAGCAAAAGCTTGCAGATAGTGGAACTGGATCTGGTGAAGAAGGTGATGGCTCCTCAACTGACTTTGCCTTTGATGTAGGCTATCTGGGCGACTTCGATTTTATGAGATTGGGTCTATCTATTTCAAATATTGGGCCAAAAATAGATTTTATTGATGCAGATCAAGCAGATCCTGCACCAACAAATATGAAGCTAGGAATATTTTCAGAAGTCTATAATGATGGTTACAACAAAATTAATGTTTTGTTTGATATGAATAAAATGCTAGTTACAAGGTATCAGCCAATGGATTGGGATGGTGATGGTTTAGTTGGTGGCTGGAATGAGAATGGAAGTAATGTTGGCTTAGTCGATGGTGCTTACAATCAATCTGGACAACAAGAAAGGGGCTCAACTACTGGAACTTCTCATTTTGATGAACCTTTTTATAAATCAATTTTTACAGCTTGGTTAGATGACTGGTACTTTGGTGGAGACTATGATTATGATGGCGATGGTATTATTGGTGGTTATAATTGGAATGATTATGATAAAAATGGTCAATTTGATGAAGGCGAGACAGAGAGCAATCCAAATGGCTTGTATTCTGAAGATGGTCAGTTAGAAAAAGGTACAGGTGATGACCGAAAATTCTCTGATGAATTTAAAAGCGCAATATATAATTTTGGTGTTGAATATTGGTATACTGAAAATTTTGCATTAAGAGCTGGCTATATATATGATTATGAAGGAGATATAAAGAATCCCACTTTTGGAGCGGGTGTTAGATTTGCACAGTATGGATTTGATTTTGGATATACAGCAGGTGAGCAAGGTCATCCTAGAGCAAATACAATGTTCTTCTCAATTACACTTGGAATTTGAAAACTCTAGAGCCAAACAAAATGTTTTTTTTGTTATTATTATTCTCATCCTTACAGCTTTTAACTGGATATGAGCTTGATACTATAGATCATATAATTGGAATTAGAGTTCAATTCCAAAAAGAGAAGGAAAGTTTTGATGATCTAAATGGAAATGGTCAATGGGATGAAAATGAGCCTATAATTAATGATCTAAATGATAATAATAGGTTTGATTATTGGGATATGAATGGCAACAATCAATTTGACCCATTTGAACATTTTGATAATCCTTTAACTAGTGGGCTTGGGACCTTTATGGATAATGAAAATCCAGATGAGTATTATGCTAGGATGGATCTCACTGGGGAAAATATTCCTTTAGACATAGATAGTCAATTTTTTAATGAAGAGTTAATAAAAAGCAATTACTGTTCAGGTTTTTTGGTAGATAGGCCTCCCCATAACAAACAATATTTTCAAAATCAAATAATTGCTGTTAGAAATTATTTTAAGAATATTTCAAACCAATCAATTGATTTTACATTTTCCGTTCTAGATAATGTATATACTCTATCTAGTCAGATGGAAGAATATGCTAAGTCTGATTATGGGCTTGCTCAGCTTTTTGTTGAATCCTTTAGCCTCGAACAGCTTAAACAAGATATTACAAGTGAAATTGTCGAAGTAGGTGAAGATAAAAATTTTTTAATTGTAATTTTTCATGCAGGAACAAGCCAAGATTTTGATCTGCCAGGCTTTGATAATACAATCTATGATATTAAGAGCGCTTTTATCGATGACTCTATGATGGGAGGCCTAGAGTATCCCCTCATTCAAATTGAAGATGGAAATATAGAAGAAGGAATAGAGATAAATAGGATCATTATTCTCCCTGAAACTCAAAATATGATTTACTATAGATCAATAGAAGAAATTTTCTTTTCAGAAAATGATTTTTGTGATTATCAGATTGGTTTAACAGGTACATTTGCATTCTGGGTTGGATATGCAATGGGATTGCCTCAAATGTATGATGTTGATTCTGGAAATACAGGCATTGGGAAATTTGGGTTGATGGATATTGGATCAAACAATGGGAGAGGTATTATTCCTTCGCCTCCAAATCCATGGACAAGATTGCTTGTTGGCTGGTCAAATGCTATGGATATAACTTCTCAGATTGGATATGAATCAAAGGATATTTCTCTTTCTTCCGAAAATGAGGTTCTAAGAATAGATATTGATGAGGATGAGTATTTTTTAATTGAAAATAGAAATAATTGGCTTGGAGATGAAATAAATACAAGTATTGATTCCCTTAGGTGGAAAAATAAAATAGATGATTCAAAGAAAGGGCATTGGTTTGACACGCTGATAAAAGAAGCAGATTCAGTTGTAACTTTTTCAGAAGACTCTGTAATAACGAGTGTAGATAGTTACGACTATGGCCTTCCTGGGTCAGGTATATTGATTTGGCATATTAAGGAGCCAGATAATCCTGTAAATGGAGTTAACAATGATTTAAATAATAGATATATTCAATTGGAGGAAGCTGATGGTGCAATTGATATCGGCTATGAGAGCTATAATCCTTTTTTTGATGCTCAAACAACTGGCTGGAAATATGATTTTTGGTATGCTGATAATTATTATTATTTTAATTATGGTGGAAATAGTAATGAACAAAGTGATAATGGATCTTTAATTTTTTCAAATAATACAAATCCTAATACAAAAACATCTAAAGGAGCTGAGACAAATCTTTCTATATCAATTAGCTCTCAAATTGGTAAAAGTATGAATATAGAGCTCAGAAAAGATTTATCAGAAAATTATTTAATTGAAGAATATAGTGATATTACTAAAGTGGTTGGTGCAATTGATGGTTCAGTTTTTTATGTTGATTCAAACAATAAAATTTGTAAGATGTCAGAAGATGGTGAAGATTTGAGTTGGAATAAATTTGATTATTCAGGCTCAGAATATGTTATTACCGATAGGGAGAATAATAGTTTAATAGTAGAATCAAAGAATTATTATTGTGATAATGATGACTGCTCTAGCTCAGATCCAATTGAGTTTGATCTGCTTAATAATTTTTCAATCGGGTATTATAGTAATTTTGATCAATTGGAAATTGTTGAGGGAAATGTCTCTCTTGGTGATATTGATAACGATGGTAAAGATGAAAAAGTATGGATTGAAAATAATAAAGTCTATGCAGAAAATAGCAGTGGAATTCCAGTAAGTGATTTCCCTTTTGAAATGAGAACAAATAATTACAGGCCGCTCTTAGCTGATATAAACCGTGATGATAAAGTTGATTTAATCTTTAAGACAGATAGAGGCATAGAAATAGTAGACTTAAATAACTTTACTACAATGATATTACCAGTAAAATCTTCTCAAGATGATTTGATTTTAGTTAAATCATGGAAGCAAGATAGTCTTGCTGTAGTAGCTGGAAATAGATTTTATATTTT
>MDTB01031906.1_pt1 | contig 33498 bp, 28 predicted proteins | sample 811161 | NCBI WGS metagenome assembly MDTB01 (sample SAMN05326650, study PRJNA326480) | marine metagenome | isolation source: seawater | place: Mediterranean Sea | collected 2009 | reverse complement strand
TAAAGATAATAAATTTTTTACTTTTTCCATGAAAGATGGTCTATCAACCAATAATGTTACAGATATTACCCAATTAAGTAATGGGAATATAGTAATCGCTTGCTATAAAGCTGGATTAACAGTTTATGATGGCAAAAATTTCACCTTATTCCAAGAAGGCCTAGAAGATAGAAGAGTAATCGATGTCGAGATTGATTCAGAAGATAGATTGTGGGTAGGTACTGAATCGGCTGGAGTCGGAGTTTTGGAAGATAAGAAATTTAAAATGATAAAGGACTCAGATGGTTTAGCCCATAATGAGATTTTTTCATTATTTTATGATGAAAAAAAAATGTGGGTTGGCACCTTTGGTGGTGGTGTAAGTTGTTTTATAAATGATGCATGGGTGACCTTAAGAGAATCTGATGGGCTCAATAGTAATACTGTTGGAGCAATGGCAATGTTAAATGATGGGAAAATTGCTTTAGGAGGGGAAAATGGTATTTCAATTTTTACAATGGATAACCCAGGCTTTAAATTATTTATAGATAAAATTTTAACACCTGATTTAGAGTTTGAACCTATTATTGAAGAAAAACCACAGATTTTTGGAATTGTAAATGATAGATTTTTTATTGATGTTAATCCTATGATTTATAATCCAACAGGAGCTGATATTAATTACAGGTCAAGAGTGCTAAGTAAAAGTAATGAACTTAAAGTGGCATGGTCTGATTTTGATTTATCATCTCAAATATCTTTTGTTCCAGAATCAGTTGGTAAATTTGAGTTGGAGATACAGGCAGTTGATAATCGTATGAAATTCTCTAATATTATTAATATCCCATTTAATATAAAGCGTGTTTGGTATCTTAACCCTAAAACAGCTATTCCATTTTGGGGTAGTATTATATTATTAGTTGTATTATCAATTATTTCTTATACGAGCTATATAAAAAAGAGTAAAGAAGCTCAAGAACTAAGAGATGCTGAAACTGCAAGAAAAGATGCAGAAATGGAGGAAGCAAGAGAATTCCAACAGGGATTACTTCCTAAAAACATGCCATCTAATGATAATTATGAAATGATTGGTTTTCAGCAGACAGCTACAGAGGTTGGTGGAGATTTTTTTGATTTTATGCAAAAAGAAGATGGCGATTGGATAGCAATATGTGGTGATGCAACAGGGCATGGTTTGACATCAGGTAATGTTGTATCAATAACTAAAACGGCTATGAGTGCTTTGGCTGAGGAAGAACCAGTAGCAACTCTAGATTCATTAAATAAAACATTATTAAAAATGAATATTGGATTAAATAGGATGTGTCTAAATATAGCGAATTTAGGAAAAGATTCGATAAGATTTTCATCGGCTGGGATGCCACCCGCCTATTATTATTCAGCACAGAAAAGTGAACTAGAGGAAATCATGGTTGGAGCACTTCCACTAGGGTCTTTCAAAAATGCCATGCATACGGAAAAGGAAATTTCATTTAAAAACAGTGGTGATATCCTTATAATGATGTCAGATGGCCTGCCTGAAGCTGAGAATATTAATAATGAAATGGTTGGTTATGAGCGGACTTTAGATAAAATCAGCTCTATTGCACATAAGTCTGTAGAAGAAATAAAAAATGGTCTAGTAGAATTATGTGACGATTGGTTAGTTGGTAATGCTGAGTTGAAGGATGATATGACATTTGTGATTATCAAGAAAAAATAGACTGCAATATTAGTTTTATTATATAGTACAAATAGAAATTCAAAGAATTAATTAATAGCCCAGTTGGCGTAATTGGTAGGCACACGCAATCCATGCTCGGATGTTTTCAAAAACTTACTAGTTTCACTATAGTCTAGCATAATATAAAAACTTCATACAAAATGAAAATTTTACTTATTGAACCCTATTATACCGGTTCCCATAAACAATGGGTAGATGGTTATAAAAAATATAGTAAAAATGATATCAAGGTACTGTCCATGAAGGGACAGTTTTGGAAATGGAGAATGCATGGCGGTGCTATCACATTAGCAAAAGAATTTCACAAAATGGATTGGTTACCAGATTTGATTTTCTCCACTGATATGATAGACATTACAACGTTTTTGTCTCTTACAAGGAAAAAGTTATTTAACATTCCTACAGTTATCTATTTTCATGAGAATCAACTATCCTATCCATGGTCACCTAATGATCGAGATATAATTAATAAAAGAGATTCTCACTATGGCTTTATAAATTTTTCATCTGCTTTATCTGCCGATAAAATATTTTTCAATTCTAATTATCATATGCAATCTTTTATCAGAAGCTTGGAACCATTTTTAAAACAATTCCCGGACAATAGAGAATCAGATTCAATTGAGATGATTAAAAACAAATCCAGTGTTTTATATCTTGGTATTGATTTAAAACGTTTTGATAGTTATAAAACCAATAATCAACAAACTCCTATAATATTATGGAATCACCGATGGGAGTATGATAAAAACCCTGAGCTCTTTTTCGCATTATTAAAAGAATTAAAGAATAATAATTATGATTTTAATCTAGCAGTCTTGGGCGAGAATTTTAGTCAATCACCTATGATTTTTAAAAAAGCCAAAAACATATTTAAAGATAATATCACTCATTGGGGTTATATAAAATCTTTTGATGAATACTCAAAATGGCTATGGAAAGCAGATATATTGCCTGTGACATCTAATCAAGAATTTTTTGGGGCAAGTGTCATGGAAGCTATTTATTGTAATACATGGCCTATTCTACCAAATCGGTTGACATATCCAGAATTAATTCCGAATGAATTACATCATGAAATTTTATACAATACTGAAGAGGAGCTTTTTCGGAAAACCTCCTGGGCAATAAAAAAGACCAAGAAATTAAGCAAAACTAGCTTAGTATCTGTTTCAGAACAATTTGATTGGCAAATAATGGCACCGATTTATGATGAAAAGCTAGAAGCTATTTAATAAGTTGGTCGTATTCTAGAGAGATATAGAAAGTAGACCCAATCTTGGGTGTCAAAACGGAAGTGTTGTAATACTGACCAAGCAAATTATTTATTCCCATTTTTAATAAAATATTATATTCAGATAATATATAGGAAACCTGTGCATCAACATTAAAATTACCACCCAGTTCGCCAATACCATACCAAATTAAATTATCATACCAGTATTTTTCTGTATACCTAGCTGTGATAGCATAACCAATGTTATTAAATGCTCTTGGATGGTTTACAGATAATTTATACCTATTCTTTGGCCTTCCTGTACCAACATTGGCACCTGGTATACGATTAGGTGTGTAAGAAATATTTTCTCCAACCTCATCAACAAAATTATAATTCCCTGATAAAATTAGACCATTATTAAAATTATAGGCTAAGCCAAATGATAGTCCATGTATCTTCTCCTCATGATCTTCATTAGATGAAAAGACATAATAAATTTGCCCTGGACTCCAACCTTCATAAACCCCTGGGATATCTATATACTCGACCGTTTCTGGGTCACTTACTATAAAGTCATCATCTCTAAGATTTGTAGTGTGGTTATAATAGTAGTTGATGTCAAAAAATAAATTATTCTTAATCAGTGTTTTATAACCTATTTCATAGGCAGATAACTTTTCTCCTGTTGGATATGGAATCGAAACATGCGTGGTATCCCCTGTTGACCAATTGATGTCAACAGCTCTTTCATGTAAATGTTCTAGTCCAAGTCTTTTTAAGTTTCCTTTACCTCCTCCAAGTGCTAGATAACCTTGCTGGGGAATATATAGATAGCTCCAGAAAAGAGGAGGATTTAGGGTCGCTTTTTGAAATGAGAATCTAATGAAGTGATTCTCTCTTGCTTTTAATACAGTTGAGAAGCTTGGAGAAATATTTGTGCCATAGGTTTCACTTTCATCAAACCTCAGTGCACCTTGCAACTTTAATTTTTCATTGAAAAACCATTTGGTTGCTTGCATGAAAATTGCGTATTCCCATGGATTTAGTGGACCATGCTCTTCATTTAATTCAGGAGAATTACTCATAATCCCATTATGGAAACCAATATCATATTGTCTAAAATTACCACCAACTTGCAGACCTCCAAAATTAACTAAATCAGTAAGGTCATATATGAATTCTAAATTATAAAATCCGTTATCAGATAAGCGCGTAGGGGATCTCTCTTTATCTCTGCGGATAAGTGAATCATAAACTGTATTATATTCTTTTGTTCCAGGGACTAAGCGACCTCTATAGTGAGCTGTATTATCTATTGATTCTTCACTATCTGCATATTCCCGAGCAAGTGTATGATTCCCTGATGCAATACCAGAGATTTCTCCATCAAATGCAGCTTTATAGTCTGCAAGCCATATATCATCAGGTTTAGAATAATTCTGTAATTCAATGGCTATTGTCCTTAGATCCCACTGTATGTCTTCATCTGAATTATTAAATGGGTTTTGGCCTTCATTGTACGTATATGCTCTTAAAAGTAGATTTGGTCCTCTTAATGTTAGACCATGGTTAATACCACCGCTATTATTATTCCAAAATTTCCCTATACCAACGTTAGTAAAAGAGCCCCATCCTCCTTTTATATCATATGATAAATCAATATCCTCAGTAATCTTATAATTAAGTGAGGTATTCATTTTAGTATTGTAAACAGAAGTTTCTACAATATCGCTATCCCAATAACCTGTTCTGGCAATAGGTCCGTATAGTGTATCAGTGAATTCACCAATTGAAGCTGCATTTATGGGAGTGTCATCCCCGTGGACAAATTTTCTATCAAATAAACTAAGTGAATCAAAATTCATTGATATGAATGAGGTATCACCAGGCTCTTCCCATTCCGTAGCTTGTTTATGAGAATATACAAATTTCCAAGCGAATTTTTCATATGCCTTTGCATATCTAATTGCTGCATGAGCAAATGGCGTTGTAGCTATATCTGTTTTGTGATTGTAGCCTGTTTTCATTTGATAGCTTAGGCCTTGATAGAACCAAGGGGTTTTGGACCCTATTAATACTAAACCAGATGTAGCATATGGACCGTACATAACAGAAGCGGCACCATGAACTAATTCTATGTTTGCAACATCAATTTCTGATAAACCTGTGATATTTCCAAAATTATTACCATAATTTAAATTAGTAGCCTGCATTCCATCAACAAGTTGGGAGTAATCCCTAGCATCAGTGACACCCGTACCCCTAACAATTAGAGCAGTATAAATGGTTGAAAGTTGTTTTGTCTCTACCTCTTTTATATCATCAAGGCCTTCGTAAAAGTTAAGGGATGGAGACATTTTAATATCTTTAATACTGACTGCGTCAATGCTAGAACCTACTGTCATGTAAGATTCTCTAATTTTTGAAGGACCAGAGATAGTTTGTTTCAGTATATCTGATAGACTCTTTTCAAGCTCATGCCCTGTTACGTTGACTTGCCTCAGAGCAACGGCATCAGGCTCTAGGATGAATGTTTGATTTGAATGAACTTTTCCAGCTATGGCATCATCTTCATTTAAATTTTCTTCCAGCCCTAGTTTATCAAGATAATTTGTATTTGATTCAATAGAAGTTTCTGTGATAACATACTTTTTAGAAAATGATTTATAACCAATGTAGCCTACTTTGATTGTATAAGAACCTGGATAAAGATTATCTAATGAAAAAGTTCCCAGCGAATCAGTCATAGTTCCTACTGCTGTTCCTTCAATAAATACATTTGCGCCAGGTAAAGGCTCAAAAAGATTACTTTTGACAATACCTCGGATATGTCCATTTTGTGCTATGACAAAGACATTTAACAAGGCGAGATATAATATTTTACTTAAAATTTGTTTTTTCATTATTTATATATTTTGGATTTAATATTGGTTTTTAAATTAAAAAGATTCAGGAATAAAAATTTATTAACCTACTATTAATTGTATTTAAGACTACTAGTATTTATTATTCTATAAGAATCATTTATCATCTTTCTGTTTGTTGCGATTTTTAATTAACATCTTTGTAATCTTAAAGATTATAAGTACAATAAATTGTTGATTAAAAATGAGTCGCAATATCTATAAAATATAATAAATATAAGGGTTATAATAATAGGAAAAATCTTAAAGAGAGTATCCAAATAAAGATAAATCAAATTATTTGAATTATCTTGATAAAAGGACTTTTAGGCTTGTAGTTTATTAATAATAATTATATGAAAAATACAGTTGTTGCAACAAATCGGAAAGCGTTTCATGAATATCACATCATTGAAACATTTGAGGCCGGTATTCAACTTAGAGGAAGTGAAGTAAAGAGTATAAGAGAAGGAAAAGTAAATTTAAAGCAGGCATATATTTTGATTACCAAAGGTGAAGCATGGGTGAGAGGATGCCATATTTCTGCATATAGTCATACTGGATTTGAAGGACATAATCCTGTCAGGAACAGGAAACTACTGCTACACAAAAAAGAAATATATAAAATCACATCAAAGTTAGCAGAAAAAGGATTAACAGCTGTACCAACTAAATTATATTTTAAAGGCGGATTAATTAAACTTGAGTTTGGTCTTGCTAAGGGTAAAAAATTGTACGATAAACGAAACGCGAAAAAGAAAAGAGATATCGAAAGAGATATTCAAAGGGCAATGAGAGCTAGATGAAATTTATTCCTGTTAATGAGCAAATGGATCTTATAAAACGAGGAACTGAAGAAATTATTCCTGAAGATGATTTGATTAAAAAACTTGAAAAAGCAGGATCAACGAATGCACCTCTTATTGTAAAGTTAGGTTGTGATCCCAGCCGACCTGATTTACATATAGGTCATGGAGTAGTATTAAGAAAACTTAGACATTTTCAAGATTTAGGACATACCGCTGTGCTTGTTATAGGTGATTTTACTGCTATAATAGGAGACCCTTCAGGAAGAAATAAGACTAGACCCCAGTTAACTTTAGAACAGGCTAGAGCGAATGCTGAGACATATGTAGAGCAAGCTAAAGTTATTCTTGACATGGACAGTCTTAAAGTAATGTATAATTCAGAATGGTTAAATAAAATGAATTTTAATGATGTGGTGATGCTAGCTAGCTCATATACAGTCGCAAGAATGCTAGAGAGGGACGACTTCACTAATCGATTTCAATCTGAGATACCTATCTCTATTCATGAATTTTTATATCCTCTGGCCCAAGCCCAAGATTCAGTAGAATTAAATGCTGACGTTGAGTTAGGTGGAACAGACCAAAAATTTAACCTATTAGTTGGTAGAGATTTGCAAAAGCATAATGGACAAGAACCGCAATGTATAATTACTACTCCACTTTTGGAAGGTACTGATGGTATTGAGAAAATGTCTAAATCTTATGGCAACCATATTGGTATACAGGAAAGACCGGAGGATATGTATGGGAAGGTTCTTTCTATTACTGATAATATGATTTTAAAATGGTTAACACTTGCAGCAGACTCTGACTCTATAACCATGCAATCTGCAAAAGAGCGTCTCAATCAAGATAGTGTGAATCCAATGGATATAAAACGTGAACTTGCAAGGAAAGTAGTTTCTCTATATTATGATTTTGATGCAGCAAAAAAAGCAGAGGAACATTTTAATAATGTAGTTGTGGGCAAGGGGATACCAAAAGATATACCTAGCTATGTTTTAGGAACAGAAAATCTTATTGTTAATATACTTTATGATTCGGGAATTCTGAGTAGTAAAGGTGAGGCAAGACGTATGATTAAGCAAGGTGCAGTAAAATTAAATGAAAAAAAAATTGATGATATACAAGCTACTATTTCCCCGAGACGAGAACAGATATTGAAAATAGGAAAAAGAAGATTCTTAAAGGTAATTGGATGAAGAAAATATTTTTGGGATTTTTCTTTTTATTAAATATTAATTTAATTACTTGCACGACTTCATCAATTGAATCGCCAAAGCTCGTCGTTTTGCTTGTTGTTGATCAAATGCGTCCTGATTTATTGACTAGATTTGATAATTTATATAAAGGTGGTTTTAGGTGGCTGATGGATCACGGTATTTGGTTAAATGATACTCATCATGAGCATGGCTATACCGCTACTGGACCAGGGCATGCAGCCATAGGTTTTGGCCAATATCCTGGCAAGGTAGGTATAATTGGAAATAGTTTTTATGATCGTACTCTTAATAAAAAAGTAAACTGCGTAGAAGATTCGCATGCAAGAGTTATTGGTTCAGATAAGGGGAAAGCCCGTTCATTATCACGATATAACACTGATGGGCTAGGTGATTGGATTAAGGATAAATATCCAAGTTCACAGGTTATTTCAATTGGTGGAAAAGATAGAACAGCATGTATATTAGGAGGGAAACACCCTGATCAAGCAATTTATTATAATAATGCAGGAGAATTTATTTCATCGGATTTTTATATCGATGAATTACCAGAATGGGTGTCAAGGTTTAATAAAAAATTTAAAATAAAAAATTATGGAGACTCATTGTGGGTTAAGTCATTATCCGACAATCTATATTTGAAATATGCAAGGGAGGACCATTTTTATGGTGAAGAGGATAATTATTTAAATGATGACTATTCTCCAGTATTTCCTATAGGTACAGATATTGGCGAAGATCCATTACCAGTATTGATGGGTAAGCCATGGTTTGAACGTGAGATTCTAAATCTTGCTAAGGATGCTGTCCTAGCTGAATCTTTAGGCCTAGACAGTGCTCCAGATTTATTAGCTATAGGATTTTCAGCAATGGATTGGATTATTCATAGTTATGGACCTTATTCTCAAGAGGTTATGGATGCTTGTTTAAAATTAGATTCTTATCTTAAAAATTTTATTGATTTTTTAGATGAACAGGTAGGGCTTGAGAATGTTTTATTTACATTGACGGCAGATCACGGAGGTCTTCCTTTACCAGAATTTCTAAATAAACAAGGTAAAAAAAGCGGTAGGATTAATAAAGAGCATTTACAAGAGGCTTTTACGTGGATTGATGACGAGATTGAGGAATTATATGGATTGGAATTATACCATCGTGATGGTGGAAATTATTTTCTAGATTTTGAAAGAATAAAACAAGCGAAAATCAGACCACAACAAATTTATAGTATAATCAATAAATACTTGACTAAAGTAGAGGGTATAGAAAGCATGATAATTAAGCAGGATATCCTTGACAGTAAAAACACAGATGATTTTGTTCAGCGTTTAAAAAACATGATAAATTTAGAAAATTCACCTGATATTTTTCCTATTCTGTCTTATGCCTATCTATATAGAGGGCCTTATGGTACTTCTCATGGTACACCATATGATTATGATACTCATGTTCCTCTTATTTTTTCTCATGAAACATTCAAAAGAAAAATAATAACAAGCAGAGTTGCAACTGTTGACATTGCGCCAACAATTTCAAAATATTTAAATTTATCAATACCTGAGTATTGTGATGGTAGGGAGGTTGATTTATAAAATGCTTGCTTTGGAAGGTCTCTCAAAGCAATATGATGGAGTGCATGCCGTTAATAATGTGTCCTTTAAAGTTGAAAAGGGTGATATTTATGGATTCTTAGGGCCAAATGGTGCTGGTAAAACAACTACAATTAGAATGATTATGGGTATTATTCATCCTGATAGAGGTTCTATAAATTTGAGTGGTCAAGATATCAATTACCTTGGACGTAAAAATCTTGGATATTTACCTGAGGATAGGGGACTTTACCAAAAACAAAAACTTGGTGAGATATTAGTATATTTCGGCGAGTTACGCGGACTTGACAGAAAACATGCATACAAAGAAGCCAGTTCATGGTTAGAGCGTTTTGAACTTGGAGGTCAAAGTAATAGAAAAGTAGAAGAGTTATCAAAAGGTAATCAGCAAAAATTGCAATTTATTTTATCGTTATTGCATGACCCAAATTTGATTATACTAGATGAACCTTTTACCGGTCTTGATCCTTTAAATCAATTGTTGTTAAAAGAAATAATTCAAGAAAAACAGAACGAAGGAAAAACGATTATATTTTCAACCCATCAAATGGAACAGGTTGAACGATTATGTAATAATATTTGTTTAATAAATAAAGGATCTATTGTTTTAGAGGGGTCTTTAGAACGAATTAGAAAACAAAACACAACTGATGCCGTTGAAGTACATTTTAAAGGAGAAATTAATCAAGAAGAGTGCTCAAACTATTTTACTGAATATATATTTCATGATAATATTATTTCAGGTGTATTAAGGGAAGAACCTCGAAGGTTTCTTGGATGGCTTAATGCAAATGTACATGTGATATCTTTTCAATTGAAAGTTCCAACATTAGAACAAATATTTCTCAAAGAGATAGGTGGTGGAAATTGAATCAGGTATGGAAAATATTGCGATGGGAATTTATAAATCGTGTAAAAACTAAATTATTTTTTATTACGACATTTGCTTTACCTTTTTTTATGGGTGGATTAATGTATTTACCATCAATTTTGATGGAATTAGAACCGGAAGATAAATCAAATATAGGGCTAATTTTTGATAAAGAAACAAAACCCCTAGTTGATAGATTTACAAATCGTTGTCAAAACACCTTAATTACTCAAGATGGTAAATCTCAATTCTTTTTTATTCCATTTGATTCAGAGAATGAGGCACTTGATAGTATACTAAGTAAAAATATTGATGGATATATGGTTATACCATATTCTGTAATGGATTCTGGCCAAGTTAGATATTTTAGTCAATCTCTTAGCAATATTAAAATATATACGGGCCTGAGGCGGATCTTGAATCAAGTAGTGATTGAGCAGCGAATGATTGATCAAAAAATTGATATTGCTCTTGTTGGAGAGTTAAGCAGAAAAATTGAATTTGAAACCTATGAGATTGATGAAGAAGGAAAAGCTTCAGAAGGAGATGAATTATCAAGTTTTCTTGTTCCATATTTATTTTTGATGATTCTATTTATGACTGTATTTATGAGTGGCCAATTGCTTTTACGTTCGGTAATGGAAGAAAGAACTTCTAGAACTATTGAAATTTTATTGTCAAGTGTGACACCTGATGAAATTATGAAAGGGAAAATACTGGGATTAGGTTCCTTGGGAATGGTGCAAATGATATTCTATTTGATAGTAGGTTTAAGCATTACCCACTATAAGGGTTATGCGTCTATTGAGCTATCGCAGATACCAATTTTTCTAATATATTTTATAACAGGTTACTTATTTTATGCAGCAATTTTTGCAGCAATGGGTACTTTTTTTACATCAGAACAAGAAGCACAACAATCTTCTGGTGTCATTAGTCTTGTTGCAATTTTGCCAATGGTTTTTGCTACATATTTTATAAGCAATCCTGAGTCAGTATTTACACTCTCAACCTCCTACATACCCCCATTAACCCCATTTATGATGATTATACGGCTAGGAACAGGAACCGTTGAAATTAATGAGATTTTGTATACAACTCTTTTAATGATAGGGTCTTGTTGGTTAATGTTAAAAGTGTCAGGAAAAATATTTAGAACTGCTATTTTACTTTACGGTAAAAAAATTACCTTAAAAGAAGTTTTTAAATGGATTCGTGCTTAAAAGTATTTATTACTAAATTATATTAAATGACAGAGTTAGTTACCTATTTTCTTACTGCACTATTTGTTTCATTTCTTTGTTCTTTACTTGAATCAGTTCTGCTAAGCCTTTCTATTGCGCATGTATCAGTTATGGAAAAAGAAGGAGGTCCCTCAGGCATATTAATTGCAGAACTAAAAGGGAATATAAATAAACCTCTTGCTGCAATTTTAACTATAAATACTATTGCAAATACAGTTGGGGCAGCGGGAGTAGGAGCTCAAACTCTTTTACTTTTTGGAAATGAATGGGTTGCCTTTGCATCAGGGGTATTGACATTATGTATTTTGATTTTTTCTGAAATTATTCCTAAAACTATTGGAGCTATCTATAGCAAGTCTCTTGCCTCATTCTCAGCCTACACTATTCGTATTTTAATGTTTATTGCATGGCCGTTTGTTATTTTCTCTGAGGCTATGTCAAAATTTATTCATAAAGGTGAAAATGGAGAATCCAAAGCTACACGAGAAGAGCTCTTAGCGATGGCTGAAATAAGCGAAGATGAGGGTGCGATTGATGAACAAGAAGGTGATATAATTGAAAACTTAATGAAGCTTGATGATATGCCAGTTGAAGATATAATGACACCTAGATCGGTAATGTTTGCATTGAAGAAGAATGATACAGTAGGTGATGTTGTTGAAAAACATTCTCCAATTGCTTTTTCAAGAATACCTATTTATGAAAAAGATTTAGATAATATTGTTGGAATAGTAAATAGGTACGACTTAGTAAATAAACAGGCAGAGGACCAGTTTGATATTGTCATGGAAAGTATAATGAAACCGCTTCAATCTGTTGTAGAAAAGTCTTCTGTCTCTGATGTGCTAGATCTTTTTGTTAAGAGAAGAGAACAGATGTTTTTTGTTATGGATGATTTTGGAACAACAACAGGACTTATAACACTTGAGGATGCAATAGAAACCTTGCTTGGAGTTGAAATAGTAGATGAACATGATAATGTAGTAGATATGCGAAAATTGGCATCAGCAAAAATGATGAGAAAAAATAGATAATATTATATAATATCATAATTCATTGAGTTTCAAAAATTTGATTAATAAATTCGCCGGCTTATTTTAGAAGGATAATGTAATGGCAAAAAAACAAAAAAGTTTTGCAGATAAAGCTGCTGGTAATGCAAGTGGTGAATCTGTATATGTAAAATATGTAAAGAGTGTACAATCTGAAGAAACAGGAAGATGGCGTTTCAATGAGCAGATGATTAGAATGAATAAAGGTGAGCAACTTGATGCAGCCTTAAAAAGAATGGACGAGGCAGCAAATCTAATAGATATAGATTTAAGTGAGTTTATTAATGAAAAACAAACCGGTGAAGATTCAAAAGAATCGGAAGTAAAGCAAGAATCATCAAATGATAAGCCATCTAATGAGGTCGCAGAATCTCCAAAACTTGCAGAAGAAAGTATTCAATCTGTTTCAGTAGATGGCAGTGACTCCGATGATAAGGAATCAGAAGAAGAATAAATGTTATAAAAAGTGATTTTGGAGAGGTGGCCGAGTGGCTGAAGGCGCACGCTTGGAAAGCGTGTTTGCGTTAATAGCGTAACGTGGGTTCGAATCCCACTCTCTCCGCATCATATATTGAATAAAAACCCTATTTACACTAGGGTTTTTGATTTTATTTTTTTTCAAAAATTTAAAATAGTTTTCCTAGTTTTGGTCTTGCCATAGGTAGATAAACATCTAAGGTTATAAAGTTTGTATATTTCGTGGCTAAGAAAAAAATTAAATAACTAGCTTTTATTTTATGAATGATAAAATAAACAATGATATAATTGGTTGGGATATTGGAATCTGGAGTAAATCATTACAATTTTTTGACCAAAATATTGATTTTAAAAAAATTAATAATGCTTTAGAACTGGGAGCTAGTTCTCAATCAGGGGGATATTCATTATATCTTTCTCAAAAGGGGATTCATACTATATGTTCAAGTCACCTTCACGTCAATAAGAAGACTAAACTAATTCATGGAAAATATAAATCCTCTCAATTAATAAAATATGAAAAAGTTGATATTCTGAATATACCTTATAGTAATTTTTTTGATTTAGTTTGTTTTAAAAGTGTTTTGGGAGGTATAAAAAGGAATTTTGAACCAAAAAAGATTCTTGAAATTTCTTTTAAACAAATTAGTAAGTGTTTGAAAAATGATGGTATTTTGATTTTTTCTGAAAATATAACATCAACAACTGTCCACAAATTTTTCAGAAAAAAATTTACTATTCCTGTTTATGGATGGCACTATTTCGATATTGAAGAATTAATAAAAATTTGTGATTTATCTTTTCATGAGGTTCAAAATACAACTAATGGGTTTATAACTTGCTTTTTCCCAGATTCACTAAGGGAAATGTTTAGTTTTTTTGATAATTATATCTTCTGTAAGGTAATACCATCAAAATATCATTATGTATTTATAGCAATATGCAAATTTCCAAAAAAAATAACAATATAATATATTTAATACATACAAGTAGTAATAGAGTAGTAGTTTAATGAAAAATAAAGAATATATTTAAAGATCTGAAAATTGTAAAAAAGCTGGGGTAAATATATGAAAAAAAATAAAATTATTATTTTTATGATTGTGCTGATTATAAGTTGTGGAGATGGTAGTAAAAAAGAGAATCCAAAGCAATCTGATAAAACATTAGAATTGCTTAATGCAAAAAAGGAAGCTGAGCGTTTAGCTAAGGAAGCCCAAGAAAAGGCTGATGAAGCTATTAGAGCAGCTCAAGAGGAAGTTGAAAGAATTAAAAGAGATTCAGAGCAACTTGCTAAAGATGCAGCTAAAAAAGCAAAGAAAGATGCAGAAAAGTTAGCATCAGAAGCAAAAAAACTTTCTGATAAAGCTATTAAAAAAGCACAAAATGAGGCATCAGAAGCAAAAAGGTTAGCTGATAAAGCAATTCAAGAAACTAAAGATGAGGCAGAAAAGTTAGCATCAGAAGCAAAAAGGTTAGCTGATAAAGCAATTCAAGAAACTAAAGATGAGGCAGAAAAGTTAGCATCAGAAGCAAAAAAAATACAGGATGAAGCAATTAAGAAAGCGCAAGACCAATCTTTAGCTGCAATAAAGACTGCTGAAGAAATGATAAAAAAAGCCAAAGAAGAGGGTGAATATAAAGACGGTGAAAAAGATGGACTATGGAGTTATTGGAATGATCAGGGTGTGAAAGAAAAGGAAATAATGTATCTAAATGGTAAAGATATTCTATGGACATTTTTTGATAATGGAAAAAAATTAAGAGAAGGGCAAATGGTTGATGGAAAAGAGGAAGGTACGTGGATTTTTTTTGATGAGAATGGTGTAAAAGAACGTGAGACTGAGCATATAGCAGGTGAAGAAGAAGGTTTGTATTCGCTATGGTATGATAATGGTCAAAAGAAGGAAGAGGGTCCCTATAAAGGAAATGCTAGAATTGGAAAATGGATATGGTGGTATGATAGTGGGCAAAAATGGAAGGAAGGTACTTATCTAGAGGGTGAGAGAGATGGCACTTGGTTATTTTGGAAAAGAAGTGGCACTAGATGGAAAGATGTTGTTTATGATAATGGTGAATATATGAGCAAAAAAGATTATTAAATTTTAATTATTTTATATAGCATTTAATGACCAAATAATAAAGCCTCAAAAGAATAGTTTGAGGCTTTATTATTGTAAATGAGTAAAGCAAATTAGTAAAAACTAGGATTTGATATGAATATCGTATTTTCATTGTAATCTTTATGTTATTCAAATGAAAACTCTAGTCTTCTTTGTTTTTTTCTGGTCTTCACTTTTCTCCCAAATAGTTAGGATATGTGATTCAACTACAAAAATTCCTCTTTCCGATGTTAATATATTCATAGATGGTGATGGAACTACGAGTGATAATAATGGATTATGTGATATTACTATTTTTAGTGAAAAAGATTTGATTTCTTTTTCATTAATGGGATATGAATCAAAAAAGAAATATAAATTTAATATTTCGAATACGGTTTATTTGGTTAGTAAAAATATTCCCATGAATACTGTTAATGTTTCAGGTAAGAAAAAAAAATATTATAAGAGATACATTCGACTAGAAAGAGATGTTAGAAAGGTGTATCCTTATGCTTTAACAATATCAAACCTTTTGGATGAATATGATACAATATTAGATAGTTTGGAGAGTAAGTCTCTTTTTAAAAGATATTATCAAAAAAGAATTATTTTTAAAGAAATCGAAAATGACTTACTCGAAAAGTATGGGAAATCTATGAGAAAATTAACAAGAAACCAGGGAAGAATACTTGTCAGGTTAATAGATAGAGAAACGGGTAGAACATCATATAATATTATTAAAGATTTTAGAAATATTTTTAGTGCAAGTTTCTGGCAATTCACTGCAAAATTTTTTGGAAATGATTTAAAGTCACGTTTTAATCCAAAGAAAGGTGAAGACAGATTGATTGAATTTATTTTAAATAAAAATAAAATGAGATTCCATGTTAATAAAAAGAAAAATTGAAAGTAAATCGTTATTATATGCAATAGGATTAATATATTCTTGATTAAAACTCAAGTCAAATCAAAAACTTCTGATTAGAAGGGCAGGGTTTTTTGTTTATCGTTCTTTTTGTAATATCCTATCTGAAAAATTTTAGAATTTTTTAGATTTGATTTAACCTAAAAGTTTTTATTAAAAAATATGAAAGTGCGAAAGTAGTAAGATTACTCAAGTATATTTTCTTATCGGAGGGGTGGCAGAGTCTGGCTGAATGCACTGGTCTTGAAAACCAGCAAGGGTTTACGCCCTTCGGGGGTTCGAATCCCTCCCCCTCCGCTGATATTCAATTGATAATAAATAAAAAAAGATTAATCTATATAATATATTTTCCATGATATGAATAATCTACCAAGAGTTAGATTCGCCCCGAGTCCCACTGGCCTATTACACCTAGGACTTGCGAGAACAGCTTTGTCAAACTTTTTGTTTGCAAAACAGCATAATGGAAAATTTTTGGTTAGGATTGAGGATACTGATTCAGAACGATCAAAAAAAAAGCATATAAATCAAATTTGTGATACCCTTAAATGGCTGGGTCTTAATTGGGATGAGGAATTGACCTATCAATCAGAAAATAGTTTAACGTACAACAAATTTATTAAGAAATTACTTGATTCCGATAAAGCCTATAGATGTTTTGCGACTAAGGATGAATTAGATAGTATTCGTGAGGACTCAAATTCATACCATTATACTGGAATATGGAGAGATCGAGAAAAAAAAGATATTGATGAAGAAATCAATAAAGGTACTTCCTTTACTATTCGATTAAAGACTCCAATTGATGGTATTATACAATATAATGATTTGATTTATGGAAATATAACAATATCAAACACTGAACTTGATGATTTTATTCTTTTTAGATCTGATGGTAGCCCAGTATATAATTTCACAAATGTTATTGATGATTATATAATGGGCATCACTCATGTTATTCGTGGTGAAGACCATATACCTAATACGCCTAAGCAAATACTGATATACAATGCATTGGGTTTTGATACACCAGAATTTGCACATTTACCTATGATTCTTGGTGAAGATAAAAAGAAATTGAGTAAGCGGCATGGTGCAACAGGAGTTGATGAATATAGACAATTAGGTTATCAACCTGCTGCGCTTTTGAATTATTTAGCACTTCTTGGTTGGAATCCTGGGAATGAAGAAGAAATATTTGATTTAAAAAATCTTATCGAGAAGTTTGATTTGTCAAAGGTACAAAAAAAATCAGCAGTATTTGATCATAAGAAATTTAATTGGGTTAGTGCTCAACATCTTTTGAACCAAGATAATAAAGATATATTAAATCATTTAATAAAAATTGATAATAGATGGAAAAGTGAAAGCCATAATGATTCTTTTAAGCAATTGATAGAACTTGTAAAACCTAGGTCGAATTCATTGTTAGATCTCATAGAGCAATCTGAATATTTTTTTAGCGCACCTAATAAATTTAATGAATCAGATTTAAAAAAAATATGGGAGGAAGATACTTGTCAGATAATGAAGGACATAATTGTAATTTTTGAGTCTGTTGATAATTGGATTGTTGATAAAATAGAGGACAAGTTCAAAGAGTTTGTAAGTCAAAACGGATTAGGATTTGGTAAAGCTATGAAACCTTTAAGATTCTCACTGTGTGGCAATCTAAAGGGTCCTTCGCTATTTGACTTGATGCAGATATTAGGTAAAAAAGAATCATTGAATCGCATAAATTATGCAATTCATAAATTATGCAATCAGTGAATTTTAAATAATGAGTAAAGCAATTACACAAACAAAACATTTTATTCAAAAGATTATAGATGAAGATCAGGTATCTGGGAAATGGAATAATCGTGTACATACTCGATTTCCCCCTGAGCCCAATGGGTACCTTCATATTGGGCATGCAAAATCTATATGCCTGAATTTTAGTATTGCAAAAATTAATGACGGACATTGTAATCTTAGGTTTGATGATACCAATCCGCTAAAAGAAAATGAAGAATATGTTCAATCAATTATTGAAGATGTATCATGGTTAGGTTATGAATGGGATGACAGATTGTATTTTGCATCTGATTACTTTGAAAAAATGTATGATTATGCAATTACTCTTATTAAGAATGGAATGGCTTTTGTATGTGAACAAACAAGCTTGGAAATAAAGAATTGTCGTGGAACTCTTACAGAAGCAGGTGAGGAAAGTCCTTTTCGTGAAAGGAGTATTGATGAAAATTTTGATTTATTTACTCGTATGAGAAAGGGAGAATTTGAAGATGGATCTAAGACGCTTAGAGCTAAAATAGATATGTCCCATCATAATCTAAATATGAGAGATCCTGTTATTTACAGAATATTGCATGCAACTCACCATAGGACAGGTGACAAATGGTGTATATATCCAATGTATGATTGGGCTCATGGTATAGAAGACTCCATTGAAAGAATAACTCATTCTATATGTACTCTTGAATTTGAAGATCACCGACCACTTTATGATTGGTATTTAAATCAATTGAATGTATTTCATCCCCAACAAATTGAATTTGCAAGATTAAATCTTAATTTTACTGTTGTTAGTAAAAGAAAATTAAAACAATTGGTTGACGAAGGTCTTGTTGATGGTTGGGATGATCCTAGGATGCCAACGATATCTGGTCTGAGAAGAAGAGGGTATACACCGTCTTCCGTGCGAAAATTTTCGGAAAATGTCGGTGTTACAAAGCGTAATACAATAATTGATGTAGTAAGACTAGAAAATTCTTTAAGGGAGGAATTAAATAAGAATGCTCCACGAGTCTTAGGAGTTCTTGACCCTATAAAAATTATTATAGTTAATTACCCAGAAGGTAAGACTGAATTCCTTGAAGCAGTGAATAATCCAGAAGATAAAAACAAGGGAACTAGGAAAATCCCATTTTCAAAAGAAATCTATATTGAAAGAAATGATTTTATGGAAGATCCACCAAAAAAATTCTTTCGTTTAGGACCTAATAGAGAAGTCAGGCTAAGATATGCATATTATATAACTTGTAAAGAAATTATAAAAAATCACAATGGAGATATTACTGAGATTCACTGTACCTATGACCCTGAATCGCGGGGAGGTAATTCACCAGATGGAAGGAAAGTGAGAGGTACCATACATTGGGTAAGCAAAGAGCATGCTATTGATTCTGAAATTAGAATATATGACCGCCTTTTTAATAAGGAAGACCCAGATAAGAGTGAGAACTTTTTAGATGCCCTCAACCCAGAATCTTGCAAGACTATTCTTGCAGCAAAATTAGAGCCTAGTTTAAATGACCCTGGTAACGTTACATATCAATTTGAGCGTTTGGGATATTTTAAAAAAGATCAAAAATATTCTAAATCCAATTACAATGTTTTTATTCGCGTTGTTTCTCTAAGAGATTCTTGGTCTAGACTCATGAAAAAATGATTAGTATTTGTTATCTAAATTGAATTGTATTAAACCAATTATTAACCCTAATTTGATTCCATGAAACGATTCATGCCACAAGTGAAAGTACTGTATGGTTTAATTTTTTTATCATTCCTCTATTCAAAAGATTCCTATGCATATGTATACCTGCTACCTTTTGATAATATTCAAAATGATCCTGCTGTAGAATGGATAGCTGCAGGATTAAGTGATATGGCTCGTGAAGAGATTAAAAATATTTATGGTGTAAGAGTAAAAACAAAAGATGATTTAGAAATAATCATGAATGATAGATCTCTCATGTTAAAACAACCACGAGGGTCACGGAATTTATTAGTCTTGGGTAAGTATAATAGACAATTGGACAAAGTTTATGTAACTATTCAGGTTGTTGATGTAGCGACTTGGGAAGAGCTTGCAAAATCACAGGTTACGGAAATTTATACTCAAATACCTGATTTAAATAAGGCAGTAGGAACCTCTCTGCTTCAGATGTTAAAACCATTCTTACCGGAAATTCCAAAATCTAAAATTAGTCCGTATCAAAAGTATACTGATAAACCAATATTGAAAGAACGCCACCCTGTCTCTATCCAGGCCGAAAAAGTAGCTTCAGGATTAGATAAGCAAATAGCTGAGCTTGAAGCATCTATGGAATTTTTGTTAGGTGCTAGAGCAAGAGAAAAAGAAAAAAAGAAAAAAGAAGTTCTAAGATATGATGAAGGTGAGTGGTCCATGGACTTTGATGTGGATAGGAGAATGGATGATAATCCAGAGAATACAGGAAACACCCAATTATTATCTTCAGTAATTGATCAATTATTATCTAATCCATATGCTGTAGAATTGCAGCGTCCTGAGTTTGAATATCATGAGGAGGATGAACTGTATATGACAGTACGTTTCCCAGTTATCTATAAATTGAAAGATAAAATATTAAAAGATATGTTAACTGGACTGCCATATACTGGGTTAGAGCAAAATGGTTCTCTTACTGTTTTTTATTTTGATAGAACCAAATTCAATTTTCCGAGTAGACATGTCGAGACAATAAAATCGGGTTCATATCGTAATGTACCAGTACTGCGAATATTTGATAAAAATCGAAACACTTTAATTGTAGTTGCTGATACTCCTGAAGAATACTGGCATTCTAGAAACAGTAGCAAAGTACTATATGTCCCCCAACATCAATTTTCCCCGCTGATTGATTTCACTGTTGGTGGCTGGTCAATTCAGGTAGCTATGGAGATAGTAGATATCCAAGCTGTATACGAATTTATAATACCGGTCAGTCAGATTGAATCCCTAAGCAATGTTAGTTTGAAATTTATTAATGAAAATGATCTTAAATCATTCCTTGATCCTATTCTATAATTACAGGTATGATTTTAAAAAAAATAGCTTTTATACTATTTTTTGCTATAACCATGGATGTATTACTTCTTGGTTATTATATTTTTGATGGGTACACAAATGAATGTCAAGATTCTATTATGAATATTAATAGTGATGGTTTCATCAATGTACTTGATGTAATATCACTTGTTCAGTCAATAATGAGTGGTAATAATTAATGCTAAAAACAGTAGTCAATTTTATTTTAATTATTTTATTTACTAGCAGTTTAGATTATGTCTTTGCAGAGGATTATAACGTAGGATTTACAATCCCTGATATTAAAATCAGAATGCTTGATGGTAAGGTATCTTCATTGCATAAATTATCGAATGATGGACCCCTGCTTATAGATTTCTGGGCAACCTGGTGCGTTCCATGTAAAAAACTCATGAAATATTTAGATCAATTTCATCAAAAATATTCACAAAAAGGTTTTAAAGTTCTTATGATTAATACGGATACTCCAAGGTCAATAGGTAAGGTAAAGTCATATGTCCGTTCTCAGGATTATCAATTTATTATTGGGATGGATCCAAATAAAGTAATATCAAAAAAGTTAAATGGCATGGTAATGCCAACTATTATTCTTGTAGATAAAGGTGGAGAGGTAAAATGGCGTCATCAAGGATTCATACCAGGCGAGGAAGTTCATATTGAAAATCAGATTAGAACAATATTAGGAATATAATATGAAGAAAAAACATAGACAATTTACTATAATGAAATCACTAGTCATTTTTATGTTATCTATGTCAATGGTGTCATCCAATAATATTGAAATGAATGGTGCAATAAATTCTACATTTGGGAACTCTTATAATTTTTATCCAATTTCTGAGAACCTTCTTGATTTAAATTTTTTTTATAATGACTTGCAAGGTTGGATTCAGTATGAATATTCTAACTTTCCTGATATTGGTTTACCTATAAATGATATAAGAAAGTTTAGGCTGGAATATTCTGTAAATGATTTTATAATAAAAGTTGGTGACCTCTATGAAATATGGGGGAGGGGACTTTTATTGAATCAGTTTGATGACCAGGTAACAAATTTTGATAACGGAACGAGAGGAATGTATCTTGAATATTATAATTATCCTTTTACCTTAACCCACCTTAATGGATACGCTGGTATATGGGCTGCGCCACTAAAAAGAGAACCTACACTAAAGAATAATCATTATATCACAGCAAACAGGCTGCAGTATGAATGGAATAGCCTATTATTTGGCCTGAATCAATTGAGGTCTGTAGAAGAGTATGATATGTCATTTGGAAACGATCCAAAAGTGACGCACAATTTGAAAGGGGCATATGCGTCATGGTCTGGGAATAATATGGACCTTTTTGTTGAATATGTGGATAAAATATCAACGGAAATAATTGTTGAAGGTGCAGCTAATGACACCCTAAAAAGAGGTCATGGTTTTTATCAAAATATAAATTTCTATTTAGGAAACTGGGGACTCTCCACCGAATACAAGCGTTATGCATTTGATAAATCAGCCGTTCAGTTGACAAGTGCCGATTATGGAAACCAAATTGAATTTCAGCAAGCTCCGTCTCTAGGTAAGGAACATAATTCTACACTCCTGGGCCGTGTGACTCATAATTATGATTTTAATAATGAGCGCGGAGTGCAGTTTGAACTAAATGGTTCTCTACTAGGTTTGTCTCTTTCGGCACAGTATGCTCATTTAAGTAAAAATCATACTTGGAAAAATAGAACACAATTTAATTTTGTTCATTCAGCTTTAGATAACTATTTACCAAGCTCAGATATTTCATCTTCACCATATTGGGAAAATTATCAAGAGGTGAGTGGCTATATATTTAATGAAAAATTATATTTTAAATTAGGTAGAGGTGAAAATAGAGAGATATATGAGTTAAACGCTAATTTTGCAACATGGCAGAGAGATGTTAAAGAAAATGCCTTCTTCTCATATGATACCTCATTCCTTGATTTTGATGTTGATTCTTTATATCCAGTCATTGACTCTGTTGGATTTGATATTTATTCAGATCCATATAAAGTTGATTTTAAGAAGTATAAAGATTACAAATCATTTACTATACCGCTTGAGATAAACTATATATTAGATAATGGTTATACCATAGGACTAGGTTTTCAGTATCAAGAAAGAAAAAAATTAACTAGAAAAATGGGAAACTCTACTGGTTTTGCTAATACTGTAGATTCTACTATGATAATGTATGACCCATCAGACTATTCTGTTTCTTATGACAAAGAAATTTCTTCATTTTATAATGATAATGGTGGTGTAGACAATCAATATAATAGGCTTGTTTATTTGTCTATTAGTAAAGCACCAAAATGGTCATTTACTATAACCCATGACTGGACTAACTCATGGGAAACTAGCAAACCGATAGATCCATACTATAATCCACTAGAGGCTCTTATTTATGGTGATATAAAATACTTTAAAAACGAACGGGATAAAACAAAGCCTCCATCATTCATTAATAGAAGATATGTTTCTGCTGAGTTTGCATATAATATCACATCTTCCCAAAGAATATCAATTTTTTATGGCTCAATTCAGGGTGGATTATTTTGCAGTAATGGAATATGTAGGGATATTCAGCCATTCAATGATGGATTAAAGATTACCTACAGTGCTAGTTTTTAGCTATTGCTAGTTTAGTTATAAACTATTACGCTCGTTAAAGTTCTTAAATAATTAATTATTAAATTATAGGGTGGATAAAATGAAGAAGGTTTTATTATTGTTGTTTGTGGCAATGTCTTTTGGGCAGCATCTTGACCCTGTTGATATTGCCCTATATGAATTAAAAGCTACGGTTGAAATCGCCTCCAGATCTAATCAGACTGTTTTTGTTGATGATTTCACGGGTCTTCTTTGACCGTATTGTCCTTCCGCGAGTTTCGCGATTGCAGAAATGTTAGATGAATATCCAGAGACCTTAATAAGTGTTGAATGGCACTCTGCGGGATATACACCTTCAGACTCAGATTTTGAGGAGTGTATTTACTATAGCACCGCCAGCGCGTGCTATGGAACAAGAGCAAGTATGTATGGTGTAGGTGGAATTCCTCATACACAATGGAATGGTATTGAGGAGACGGTTGGCGGATATGGAAATGCTAACTGGGAGCCAATGTACAACACTTTTGTTGGCATGTACAATTCAGTGGTAGGTCAGGATACTCCTTATGATATAAATATTAATGGCATGTTCGAGAATGATGAAGTATCCTATGCAATAACTGTTTCCATGGACGCAAATCATTCAGCTCAGAATCGTAAGCTGGAGATAATAGTTGTTGAGGATAAAATATGGTCATACTGGGGATCTGTTAGTCAGTATCATAATGCAAGGAATGTTGGCCGTCATTGGATTTCATCCGAAGACCTTACTATTTCTTCAGAAGGAGACGAGCAGGTTTTTTCAGGAACATTTAGTGTAGATTTGGATTCCTGGAATCCAGATAGTGTTAAAATGATTGCACTTGTTCAAGATTATAATACCTACGAGGTTTATCAAGCATCACAACAGAATATCAATGAGTTTGATACTGATCAAGATGGAATAATGAATAGTCAGGATAATTGTATGGATGATTATAATCCAAGTCAAGAAGACATAGATGGAGATGGGATGGGTGACGTTTGTGATGCATGTGATAATCTCAATATATATTTTTCTGGAAATACTAGTGGAGATTTTGATTTAGATGGGTTTTCCCAGGTAGATATTTTTGATGTAATCACTCTATCAGATATTGTTGATTCTGGAGATACGGAAAGCTGTGGGTATGAGGCTGGTGATTTAACTGGTGAAGGAAATGTTACTATTATAGATGTAATCGCACTTGCCTCTTTTATCATCCAGGGAGCTTTTTAGTTTATATTTTATAGAAATCCTAATTTTAAAAAGGCAATGGTATCATTGCCTTTTTTTTTAATATATCTGTTATTTCTTATTATGTAATTTTTTGTTAATATCATAGTTATAAATACTGCAACTATCTATTAGGAGTTTTATATGAAACAAAAAATGATTGTAAATTCATTACTTATGCTACTGGTTTTTGCAGGTGTATTATCTGCACAATTACTTGATTCTAAAGATATAGCAATTCAAGACCTTAGAGCAACTGTTGAGAACGCATCTCGGTCACAGCAGATTGTATGGGTGGAGGACTTTACTGGTCTGAACTGACCATATTGTCCAAGCGTGAGTTTCGCGCTAGATGCAATGATGAATGAATTTCCAAATACTCTTCTTAGTGTTGAGTGGCACAGCCCGAGTTTTACCCCTGGGAGTTCTGATTTTGATTTACCATCAGAATATAGTTTTCGAAGTAGCCAATATAATGTAGGAGGTATTCCACATGCTCAATGGATGGGCACTGAGTCTTTTGTAGGTGGAGCTTCTGGTTGTTATTGGGAAGGTGTCTATGTTGACAGACTAAGCACCTATGAATCATATGTAGTTTTAGATTCTCCATATGATATAACACTTGAGGGTGATGTAGACAATGATAATTACAACTACAATGTGGTTGTTGACCTAGAAGAGTCATTTAGTTCTTCTGGTAATATCATAGAGGTATTTTTTGTTCAAGATAGTATCGACTCATATTGGTCAGCTTGTGGTGAATATCACAATGCAAGGAATGTCGTTCGTGCATATCCAACTATGGGAGAAAGCAACCAGGTTCCTGTAACGATTAGTAATGCTGGTGATAGGCAAGTGCACAGTGGTACTATAGCCCTAGAGGATAATTGGAATCAATCATATACTAAATTAGTAGCCATTGTTCAAAACGCTGTAGAATATCAAGTATATCAAGCAAATGCTGAACGGATTCTTACAATTCCTAGTGACAGAGATGGAGATGGTATACCTAATTTAGAGGATAATTGCCCAGACGTAGTAAACAACTCACAGGGCGACATGGATTCTGATAATATAGGTGATGATTGTGACCCATGTAATGGACTTGTTTATGTACTTGGGAATGTTAATGGTGATGCGAATAATTATATTGAGCCTATAATTGATGTAACGGATTTATTAGCATTTTCTGATTATTTAGAAAATCCAACCATTGGAAATGAATGTCAGTCATTAGATGTCCTTGTGGATGGTCAGGTTAATGAGTGGGATTTACTTGTTCTTGCAAATGCTATCATGGATGGCGGACTCTAGTTTTATATATTTATACTAAATAAAGTTTAAAATATAGCAATATATCTCAGCAGAAATATCTGTTGAGGTATATTGTATTCCTTCACTATAATAAACTATAGAAAATTTTGGAGTTTATTATGAAAATGTACAATCATAAAATAAAATCAATTATGATTTTATCTCTTTTTTCAATATCTATTCTCTCTTCTCAGTTATTAGATACTCGTCCGAGTGCTTATAATGAACTTCGTGATATTGTTGAAACTGCCTCAAGAACGCAGCAGACGGTTTGGGTAGAGGATTTTACTGGTCTCAACTGACCATACTGTCCTTCCGCGAGTTTCGCGATTGATACATTGCTAAAAGAGTTTCCAAATACCCTATTTAGTGTTGAATGGCATAGCCCTAATTATACACCAGACGACTCAGATTTCTGCTTAGAAGGCTCATATTCAATCAGATCTAATATGTACAATGTTAATGGCATCCCTCATACTGAATGGAATGGGCATAATAGTCAAGTTGGTGGAGCAAGTGGTGGAAATTGGGAATCATTATATCCAGGATATCTAGAGATATATCAAACATACATAGTTCAGGAGTCTCCTTATAGAATTGGTATATCTGGTGATTATGAATCTGGTGATAGTGAAGTATCTTTCGTTGTTGAATTATTGATAGATAATATTGATTCTACTTTAGACAATACAGATATGTTTATGGAATTATTTATTGTTGAGGATAATATTTATTCTTATTGGGGAACGGTCGACCAATGGCATAACGCTAGGAATGTAGCACGAAAATATATTACGAAAGGTGCTAATACAAAATTACCGATTTCAATCACTCAATCAGGAGAATCTGAGCTTTTTGAAGGGTCTTTCGAATTATCTGATGCATGGGATTATCCTAATGTTAATATAGTTGCTATCGTTCAGAATTTGGACAGTGGTACTGAACATCCGGTATATCAAGCACATTCTGTAAATATTACAGAACTAGCCGCAGATCCTGACGAAGATGGATTGACCTATCTGTACGATAATTGCCCATATGCTTATAATCCTAATCAGACTGATGTAGACGAGGATGGGTTGGGTGATGCCTGTGATGCTTGCAATGGATTAGTAAATATTCTAGGAAATGTGAATCTAGATGCATCAGGAGAAGATTACACTCCAATAATTGGGGTTGTGGATATACTTTCATTTTCTGATATACTTGAAGATGTTGGATTACCACCAAATGATTGTCAATCAATGGATTTACTTGAGGATGGGCAAGTAAATCAATGGGATTTAATTGTATTGATTGATCTCGTTATGGAAGGTGGTCAATAAAATTTTCTAAAAAATAAATTTTAAAAAGAAATAAGGAAAAAGTTATGTCCACTTTTTTGGTGATAGGAACATAAAAAGGTATGTGAAAATGAAGAAAATTATCAATTTAAATTTAAGATTTATATATTCCGCAACTATAATTCTTGGTTGTCTGAATGCTCAATTACAAGTTGGTGATATATCACCCGATTTTGAAGCAGTAGTATGCGATAATGGGGAAGATGTGAACCCCGATTATGTTAATGGAGATACATGGAGCTTGCATGATGAAGGGGCTGGTAAGGTTACATGGATTAATCTCTTCACTTCTTGGTGACCATCCTGTCAGACGGAGGCTCCGCTAACAGAAGTTATATGGCAAGAATTCTTATCAGAAAATGAGGATTATTTAAATATTGTAGCAATAGGTTTTGACTGGAATCAACCTTATAGTTGCGCAGAATGGGCCAATCAATTTGGTATAAGCTATCCAATGCTTAGTGATGTTGAAAATAATATGGAAGCATGGAATCTTTTTGGAGATGGATATATACCACACAATGTTGTTTTGGATCATAACCATGAGGTTTTATTTACAAGTTCAGGTTATCCAGAAAGTCAAATAATAAATGCAATTGAGCTTGGCCTTTCATACGTTCCAAGAGATCACGATAATGATGGTGTTATGGATAGCACAGATAATTGTTTTAGTACTCCAAATCCAGAGCAACTTGACTCAGATTTTGATGGACTTGGTGATGCTTGCGATAATTGCGATAATTTAAATATATATACTTTTGGAAATATTGATGGAACAGTAGACAGAGATGGTAACATAGTAATTGATATATTTGATATTTTGAGCTTAGTTGAGATTGTTCTTTCTGGTGAAACAGAAAGTTGTGGCTTTGAAATATCAGACTGTAATGCAGATGGGAATGTTAATGTTGTTGATATTATCAGTCTCCTTCAAATGCTGTTAAATGGAGAATTTGATAGTGGAGTGATTGTTCTTCCACCGCTGGGAGAAGGGTCTTTTGAAATACAGCATTTAGAATATGGAGATATAGCTGTAATTAATAGTCAAGAAAAAATAAGCGGAATTCAATTTGAAACTAGTATATCAGATATTCCTATATCTGATATAGAAAATATTAATCTACCGGATGGGTGGGAAATTAATTATAGGGTATTTGGTCCTACTATGAGGGTAGTAGCTTTTGATGCTTCTGGGCAGAATCCAAGAGAACAAATTGAATTAGAACTTTCGGAGGTGAGAGCCACATCATTCCAAAATGTCATTCTATCTAGTCCTATTGGTAGTGAAATATTTGTTACTTTTTCTGAGAGAGAAGAGTTTAGTCAAGATGTTCTTATACCTGCGTATCCATCCATTGATAAACTTTACCCTAACCCATTTAACCCTACTTTATCTATCTCTTTTTCACTTCCTGAAGATGAATTCACTCGTATTTCTATTTTTAATACCCTTGGAGAAGAAGTAGATATTATTCGCGATAAGGGTGTATTAACCTCTGGGCAACATACATTTTTCTGGGATGCTTCTAAGTATCCATCTGGCATGTATTTAGTTCACATACAGTCTGGGAAATTTAGCGGTACTAAAAAAGCGCTTTTAGTTAAATAATTTCTATAAAACAGATCTGAACAAATTCTTTTTATTAAATTAAGTCACTTTATTTACGATTTTTTTACTAGTGAGTTATATGATTTCATATAAGAGATACATAAAAATACCTTTATCAATAGTATTATTGTTTGCTCTTGCTTATTCTCAATCAGAATTTTCTTTTAAAAATATATCAGTTAAAGATGGGCTATCTGAAAGCACTGTTAAAGTTATTTTAGAAGACCATAGCGGGTTTATGTATTTTGGAACTGAAAACGGCCTTGATGTTTTTAATGGATATGAATTTGAGAATTATCATATGAACGCATTTAATGATTCTTCAATGCTAGGCAATAAAGTTTCATATCTATTTGAAGATTCAAAAAATTATATCTGGATTGGAACTGAACTAGGTATTAGTAAATTTGATCCTATCACCAAAGAATTCTCACGTCCTATTCAAATTCAGGAAAATTGGAACATTAATTTATTTAATATTACTTCAGTTATTGAAAATTCTGATGGAGATATTTGGTTTAATTTATCTGAAGATGGCCTTATTTTGATATATAGTCCACAATCAGATTTAACGACCTGTTTCAACTGTGATTCTGAAACTCAATTTTATAGTAAAAAAATTCATAAATTATTTAAGGATAAAAATGATATAATCTGGTTTGGTATTGACAATGGTCTTTACTTTACAGATTATAGAGATGGTAAAATAAAATCACTACAATCTGAAGGTGCTCCTCTGAATAAAACTATAACTGATATTGAGCAAGGTGAAAAATCAATTATTTGGTTTGGGACCAATGATGGTCTGTATGAAATATCCAATGGTCCAAATAGCGACATTAATATCCATAAAAATAAATTAAATGAAAACTCGATTGTGTCTAATTCAATCAAGGATATTAATTGGGATAATACAAATAAAAAACTCTGGGTTGGAACAGAAGATGGATTAACATGTTATATACCTGATAAAAATCATTATTATAATATGCAACAGGGACCTTATGCTAATAGTATAATAGAAAATGATATAAAAGAAGTACTAGTAGCTCAAAAATCTGGTAGGGTTTGGTACACTACTGAAAATGAGCTTGGAATAAATTGTTTATCGGTTATTGAAGATTCCATTGATGGTCTACAAGATACTTCAGTTATGCACTTCGAGTATGAGCCAACAGATCCAAATTCGATAGCTGATAATTTCATCAATTCTTTTATAGAAGACCAATCGGGTCATGTTTGGATTGGGACAGGGCAAAATGGCATTAGTTTCCATCCTTTTTATGAATCAAAATTTATCTCTAAAAAGGTTGACCAAGATAACGAATGGGGATTAAGAAACAATAAGATTTATTCAATCACACCAGGTCCATATGGATATATATGGATTGCCTCTGGTTTTGGTGTGGAATATTATGACTCTGATATAGTTAGAGAATTTGATTATGATAAGTCGACCATAGGTGTTAATGCAATTATGGATATCGAACTAACAAATAATAACAGACTTTGGGTAGCTTCAGATAAAGGAGTAACCACGATTAATACAGATACAGATGAAATAATTCAAGTCTACGAACAAGATTTTTCTTATGATCTGATGGTATTTGAGAATACAAAGATAATTGTTGGTACTGAAAGTGGTTTAGTAATAATTGATACACTTAAGATTGGAAATGATAATGAGAAATCTTGGATAGAGATTTCGCCTTTAGATGGCGCTCCATTTCGAGTAATTAATCAAGATATTGATGGTAATATATGGTTGGGTTCAGATAAGAATGGTCTATATAAAATCAAAAAACAAGATATTGATTACTATTATAATAATATGAATGCCCTTAATCCTGCTAGTATAGAAAAGGAAAATTATATATATAATTCCAAGATGGTCAATAGCCTTTCATCCTCTACAATAACATGTATCACAGAGGATAAGAATGGAGAAATATGGGTTGGTACTACTAGTGGTTTAAATAAATATCGCAAAGGAACAAATGATTTTATTCATTATTATGTTAGTGATGGACTCCCCAGCAATTATATAACGGGTATAGTTTCTGATGATAATAATGATTTATGGATTAGCTCAAAGAAAGGAGTCACATTATTCAATCAAGAATCAGAATATTTTATTAATTATGGTATTATTGATGGGACTGGCAATATAGATTTTCATAGAAAAAGTTATGCGAAAGGCTCTTCTGGGAATATATATTTTGGTGGTCCTAATGGAGTTACATATTTGAATCCATTAGAAATACAATATAACAACTATCAGCCACCCTGCGTTATTACAACTATGCAGGAGACCTCTTATGATGATGAAATTATAGAGGCTTATTTTTCAAATGATTTGATTGATGGAAATAAAATTGAAATTACTCATGAAGTTAAATCTTTTAAAATTAATTTTGTGGCCCTTAATTATTATAACACAGTAAAAAATAAATATCGATATAAACTAGAACCTTTTGATAGAGAGTGGATTGATTCTAAAGGATCTAGATATGCAACCTATAATAATCTAAGTAGGGGTAGTTATACATTTATTGTTCAGGGGTCTAATGATGATGGGCTATGGAGTAAGCCATCAAAATTAACTGTGAAATTTATTCCGCATCCGTTACTAAGTTATTGGGCGCTAGGTATCTATGTTATTTTAGCCGCACTTGGAGTATATGCATTGTTAAGGCATCGAATGTATAAACAAAAACATCAGCTAGAAGAAGAAAGACGGATAGATGAAATGAATCAAGCAAGAGAATTTCAAATGTCATTGATACCTCAATCACCCCCAGTGCACCCTGACTATGAATTTGCCTTACATATGAAGACATCTACGGAGGTTGGTGGTGATTATTATGATTTTTTTCCACAGAAGGATGGCTCTATTTATGTAGTATGTGGTGATGCTACTGGTCATGGTCTAAATGCTGGGATGATGGTATCTATAACTAAGGCTGGACTTTATGGATCAGATTTTGATACCCCAGCCAGTACCACAACTAGATTAAATCAAACTATTAAAGCAATTGATTTAGGCACAACTCGAATGTCATTAAATATGGCTAAGTTTCACAATGGATCTTTTGATTTTACTTCTGCAGGTATGCCTCCTGCCTATCTTTATAAAGGTGAAGATGGAACTGTAGATGAAATTCTTGTTCCAGGGCTACCTTTGGGTTCGATGAAAAAAGCGGATTTTGATCTTCATTCTTTTAATTTATTATCAAAAGATGCTCTAGTCCTTATATCAGATGGACTCCCTGAATGTGTGAACCATGATGGTGAAATGCTAGATTATGAACCAGTTAAAGAATGTATAATGGAAAACGGTAATAAATCAGCCCAGGGAATAATTGATGCACTTATTAAACTTGGTGATGATTGGATGTCAGGTTTAATGAATGACGATGATATAACTTTGGTCGTTATAAAGAAAAAATAGGTTAATGCATTTTTATCAATTTATAAAAATAAAAATGTTTTCTATTTTTTTATACATAACCGTATATGGTTTTGTTAACTTCCTGCGCAATTACTAAACTATAAAAATGTTAATTAATTTTGATTATTTGATTAGTAATAGGAAATAACAATCTAAACTGAGAGCTTGTTAATGAAATCACAACGAATTTTTATACTCTTATTTGCTTTTGCTCTGATATTTGGTCAAGGAAAGGTACCAAATGTTCGTCTGAAAATGTTAGATGGTAGTTCTGCAAAGCTCTATGATTTTTTAAAAGATGGACCGATGATTGTTGATTTTTGGGCGACATGGTGTGAACCATGTAAAAAACAGATGTATCACCTTAATAAATTCCATCAACACTTTGAAGATACTGGTTTTAAGGTGCTAACTGTTAATACTGATACGCCGAAAAGCATGGGTAAGGTTAAATCATATATCAGGTCAAAAAAGTTCAAATTTTTAGTTGCCGTTGATCCCAATAGTCAGGTTAAGAAAAAATTAAAAGCAAATGTGATGCCTACAACGTTGCTGGTTGATGAAGATGGATCTGTATTATATAGGCATCAAGGGTATTCCCCAGGCGATGAAGATGAAATATTGCAGCATATAACAGATTATTTTGATGCTGCAGGTATTGAGTACAATAAATATGATGCAGAAAAATCTAAAAAGACATCAAAGAAAGACGTAGAAATAGATTTTTGATTAAAGTTTTTACTTAGGAATAAATCACTAAGTGTAATAAAGTATATTTTTAATTATTTCATTTATAAAATAAATCTACAGATTAATTTATGCGCCCGTAGCTCAACTGGATAGAGTGTCTGGCTACGGACCAGAAGGTTGGGGGTTC
>MDTB01122437.1_pt1 | contig 33508 bp, 31 predicted proteins | sample 811161 | NCBI WGS metagenome assembly MDTB01 (sample SAMN05326650, study PRJNA326480) | marine metagenome | isolation source: seawater | place: Mediterranean Sea | collected 2009 | reverse complement strand
TGGGCGGTATGCTGACCAACTGGAAAACGATTCGTCAGTCGATCAAGCGTCTAAGGCAACTCGAGGCCAAGATGGACGACGGCACACTTGAGCAGCTCTCGAAGAAAGAAGCATTGGATCTATCCCGTCAGCTTGAAAAGCTGGAGCGTTCCATCGGTGGGATTAAAGATATGGGCGGCCTTCCGGACGCAATTTTCGTCGTCGACGTGAACCACGAAAAAATTGCAATTCAAGAAGCTAATAAGTTGGGGATATCAGTAATCGGAATAGTAGATACAAACTCCGATCCTGATGGCATTGATATAGTCATTCCAGGAAATGATGATGCGATTCGTGCGATCGAGTTGTATTCATCTATAATCGCAGACGCCTGCATTGAGGGCGCGGCTGAGAGCTTAGGTAAGAGCGATTACGTGGAGGTTCCAGCGGATGCCGCTGACGCATCTGTACAAGAACTTTCCAGCGATCAGGCTTCAGGCGGAAAAAAATCAGAATCCCCAGCATTATCACCGGAAGAAGGATCTCTACCGGAGACTTCATCGGTAACTGAAGATGTGACAAAGAGTGCTCTGGCTGAGAAGGAAAAAATATCCAAAGACGTGACTGCTGAACATATTGCTGATCAGACTTTGGTCGTTGATGAGCCAACCGAAATAGCAGTAGCCAAGAAGCCGGAGGCCAAAAAAGAAAAACCTGCTGACGAAATAATGGTTCAGACAGTTGGCGATTCGCTTGAGCGCGCTCCAAAGAAGAAGGCACCAGCCAAGAAGAAAGCTGCACCAAAGAAGGCAACTTCTGACGTTGTCTCTACCGAGGCCCCCGCGGTCGACGATTCGGTCGAAGACGTGCCAAAGAAGAAGGCCCCGGCCAAGAAAAAAGCCACACCAAAGAAGGCAGCTGACGAAGTAGTAGCAGTCGACAAATCAGTCGAAGACGAGCCAAAGAAGAAGGCTCCGACCAAAAAGAAAGCTGCGCCAAAAAAGGTGGCTTCTGAAGAGAAGTCAGAGAACAGCGCATAAGGCGCTGAAAAAGACACTTATTTTGATATTAGAGGGGACTTGAAATGGCTGTTATTTCAGCTTTGATGGTTAAGGAACTGCGCGAACGAACCGGCCTTGGCATGATGGAATGTAAAAAGGCACTGGTCGAGGCCGACGGTGATCTTGAACGGGCAATAGAAAATTTGCGCAAGTCTTCCGGTATGAAAGCTGCCAAGAAAGCTGGCCGTGTCGCGGCAGATGGTGTCGTTCGTGTTGCTATTAACGGCGGTCAGGGCACTTTACTCGAGGTTAACTCTGAAACAGATTTCGTTGCTCGAGACGACAACTTTTCAGCATTTGCAGATAAAGTCATAGCTAAAGCCGCTGAAAGCGAGACGACGGATGTTGCGTCACTTATGACCGAGGAACTTGAGAGTGCGCGATCTGCACTGATTCAAAAAATTGGAGAAAATATAACTGTGCGCCGAGTCGCGAAAGTTGACGCTTCAGTAATCGGCACCTATGTCCATTCAAATGAAAAAATTGGAGTTTTGATAGGCCTAGTTGGCGGTACAGCGGAGGTCGCGAAAGATATCGCCATGCATGTAGCAGCAGTTAATCCTATGGTAGTACATCCAGACGATGTTGATCCCACCGTGATCGAGAAGGAAAGAGAAATTTTTGTTGCTCAGGCTTCGAATTCAGGGAAGCCACCTGAGATCATCGAGAAAATGGTCGGCGGTCGTATCCGGAAGTTCCTCGCAGAGATCAGTTTAGTAGAGCAGCCATTTGTGAAAGATCCAGACCACACCGTTGGACAGTTGGCAGAGGCAGCTGGTGCAAGAATTATAGCTATGGTTCGATTTGAAGTGGGCGAAGGGATAGAAAAAGAAGAAATTGATTTTGCTAAGGAAGTGATGGCTCAGGCCAGAGGTAACTAGCAGGGAATCATAACAAGGCCGCGGTAGCGGCCTTTTTTTTGGAGGGAATATGGTGAAAGGTGAGCGTTCAGTGCGCTATAAAAGGATTCTATTAAAGTTATCGGGCGAAGCACTTGCTGGGGCGGATGGCTTTGGAATTAGTCCTCAAGTTCTGGATCGGATGGCTCTTGAGATTGGTCAATTAGTGGGTATCGGTGTTCAGGTTGGATTAGTGATTGGCGGTGGCAATCTGTTTCGAGGCGCTGAACTTCATAAAGCGGGCCTTGATCGTGTTACTGGCGATCATATGGGGATGCTTGCGACACTCATGAACGCGCTCGCTATGCGCGATGCTCTCGAGCGGTCTTCAATCGCTTCTCACGTTATGAGTGCCATACCGATGAGCGGCATGGTAGAACACTACGACCGCCGTAGAGCGATGCGTTATCTAGATCAGAATGACGTGGTAATTTTTGCAGCCGGTACTGGGAATCCATTTTTTACTACGGATTCAGCGGCTTGTCTGAGAGCGATTGAGGTGGATTGCGATCTTGTCTTAAAAGCGACAAAAGTTGACGGTGTTTACGATTCAGACCCCGTCAAGAATTCAGATGCGCTAAAATACGAAACATTAAATTATGAGACTGTTCTGGCAAAGCAGTTAGGTGTGATGGATTTAACTGCTATTTGTTTGGTCCGTGATCACTCGATGCCAGTGAGAGTCTTCGATATGAATAAACAAGGCGCGCTTGTCTCGATCGTTCGAGGGGAAAATGAGGGTACCTTGATCGATGGAGGAAATGACTCGTGATTAGTGACATTAAAACCGATGCTAAATCCCGGATGGAAAAATCTCTTGAGGCTCTGGGTTATGCTTTTGCTAAGATACGAACCGGTCGCGCACATCCTTCGATTCTCGACGCGGTGCGAGTAGATTACTACGGATCTGATACTCCTGTGAGTCAGGTGGCAAACATTGCTGTGGAAGATGCCAGAACCTTGGCCGTAACACCTTGGGAAAAAAGCATGGTAGCTGAAATAGAAAAAGCGATTATGAAATCGGATCTAGGCTTAAACCCTGCGACCGCAGGAGAAGTAATTCGTGTGCCGATGCCGCCGTTGACTGAAGAGACACGAAAAGGCTACACCAAGCAGGCGCGTTCTGAGGCCGAGCAGTCTAGGATCGCAGTACGTAACATCCGTCGTGACGCCTTGGCTGATGTGAAAGATTTGCTTAAAGAAAAGGAGATCAGCGAAGACGAGGATCGTCGCGCCGGCGACGAGATTCAAAAAATTACTGACGATATGGTTCAGCGTATCGATCGGTTATTGCAAGAAAAAGAAGCAGACTTGATGGAAGTCTGAGGTTCATGACTGAGCATCATATTCCACAGCATATCGGTATTATCATGGATGGTAATAATCGGTGGGCTAAACTACGAGGGAAAAGAAGACTTGCGGGTCACGCTGCAGGTGCTGATTCTCTTCGTAGTGTGGCCCGTAAGTGTGTTGAGCGCGGTGTTCGTAGTCTTTCTATCTTCGCGTTTTCAAGCGAAAATTGGAATCGACCTAAACTTGAAGTCGACGGTTTGATGCGTTTGTTTGAGAGAGCATTGATTGATGAACTCTCTGAATTGATTGAAAACAATATTTCCGTAAAAGTTGTTGGTGATCGCTCGCGTTTCGCTTCGTCGATGATAGATGCGATCGGACGAGCTGAGGTAGCTACTGCGAAGTGTAATCGTTTAAAGCTTAATATTCTCGCTAATTACGGGGGGCGCTGGGATATTGCCGACACGGCAAAGCGCTTGGCCGCAGAGGTCCTAAGCGGTCGATTGGCCCTCGATTCCATTGATGAGTACCTGTTCGATAATCGTCATAATCTTGCGAACCAGCCTAGTGTGGATTTATTGATCCGAACCGGTGGGGAGCACCGAATTTCCAATTTCCTATTGTGGCAGTCGGCCTACGCCGAGCTTATTTTCACCGACATTCTTTGGCCTGATTTCGATGGCGAAGCGCTCGATACTTGCCTACAAGAGTATGCTGGCCGCGAAAGACGTTTTGGTAAGACCTCCGAGCAAGTGAGAGTTATTTAATGCTAAAAGTACGCGTTCTGACGGCGGTGGTACTGTTGCCGGTCGCACTTTTGGTTCTTTTCGTTTTTCCCGAAGATGCATTTGCATTTAGTGTTGGGTTAGTTGTGTTAGTCGGTGCCTGGGAGTGGATTCGGTTGTCTGGAGTAGTCAATCGACTTGTTACGCTAAATTTATTACTCATCTTGGCAGGCGCTTTGATTTGGTCGTATTTTCTACCCCTGACTTATGTACCCGTTCTCTTGTCAATAGGCTGTATTTTTTGGATAGGGGCTTCGGCATTGGTCATTATTTATCCGAAGAGTCAAAAGCAGCTAGGTGGGAGATGTGTGAAACTTGGGTTTGGGTTGCTAGTGCTGATGCCTGCATATGTGGCTCTCTTATATCTCCGCAGACACGAAGCGCACATGCTGCTTATAGCGGTGCTAGTGACGACAATATGGGCAGCTGATGTAGGTGCATATTTTGTTGGAAAGCATTTCGGAATATCCAAACTGGCTCCGCATGTGAGCCCTGGAAAAAGCTGGGCGGGTTTGTTTGGCGGTATGGTTATTGCGCTGATATTAGGAATGATCTGTGTGTTGATTGGTCAGCCAGTAGGCCACTTTTTTTCACCAATGGTATGGTCCACCTTAACAGCGATTATTGCGATAACAGTTTTGTCTTCAGTGTTGGGTGATCTTTTTGAGAGCTTAATCAAGCGAGAGCAGGGTGTGAAAGACTCGAGTTCCCTCCTGCCGGGACATGGTGGTGTCCTGGACCGTATAGACTCTTTGACTGCTGCAGCGCCAATATTCGCTTTAAGCATGTACCTGACTGGCTGGCCCGTTTTATGACGATTGGTGTGGCCGTTTTTGGTGCAACAGGGTCGATAGGCGAGTCGACTCTTTCCGTGATTGAGGAGCATCCTGACCGCTTTCATTTGGAGGTTGTTAGTGCTCATAGTTCTGTCGATAAGCTGATCAGAGTTATCGAGCGCTTTGAACCAGAGCACGTGATCCTTACCGATCTAGCTCAAGAAAATGCTTTGATGGAAAGGTTACCTAAGCAATTTAAAGGATCACTGGCATTTGGCGAGAATTCCCTTATTGAAGCAGCTAACGCAACGGAAGTTGATGTGATTATGGCCGCTATCGTTGGCGGTGCTGGCCTACGTTCGACCTATGCTGCCGTTAGTTCGGGGAAGCGTATTTGTCTGGCAAACAAAGAGGCATTGGTCATGGCTGGTGAGCTGATGATAGCTGAGGCAAGGAGGAGCGGTGCAGTCCTTCTACCTATCGACTCGGAACATAACGCGATGTTTCAATGTTTGCCTGAATCCTATCTTGTTGGAGAGCAAATAGCGGGCCTGCAACAATTAATTCTCACGTGCTCGGGCGGTCCTTTTTTAGATTGGAGTATCGGTGATTTGACAAGGGTAACTCCTGCGCAAGCAGTGGCTCACCCAAACTGGTCGATGGGCCGAAAGATTTCTGTAGATTCAGCTACTCTCATGAATAAGGGTCTAGAACTTATCGAGGCCACGTATCTGTTTAGCGTACCAGAGAGTATCATCGATGTAGTCATTCACCCCGAATCGATGATCCACTCGTTGGTTGAATTTATTGATGGCTCTATGCTTGCGCAGTTATCAAGTCCAGATATGCGAATACCTATCGCGCATGCGTTGGGTTTTCCAGAGCGTCTTGGAATCAAGGTTGAGCGATTATCTTTGATCGGGCTTGCCGGATTACATTTTGAAGCCGTGAGACATGACGCATTCCCGGCTTTAAATCTGGCGCGTAAAGCGAGTGTGGAAGGTGATGACCGGCCGATTATTCTCAACGCAGCAAACGAGGTCGCGGTGGAGGCGTTTCTAAATGATCAGATTAATTTTACTGAAATCACTGAAATTACAGCCGATTGCTTAAACCAAATAGCCAAACAGAAGGTCTCCTCTATTAATGACGTGCTGTCACTTGATAAGATGTGTCGAAGAATTGCTGAAAGGTTTATATCGGAGCGCAAATGATAACCACGATCATTGCTACTGTAGTTGCGTTGGGTGTGCTGGTAACAGTTCACGAGTTCGGTCACTATTGGGTCGCTAAACGTTGTGACGTGCGAGTGTTGCGGTTTTCAGTCGGTTTCGGGCGTGCGCTTTTCACTTGGAAAGATAAATCAGGGACGGAGTTTTGTGTGGCTGCGATTCCTCTCGGTGGCTATGTGAAAATGCTTGACGGCCGTGAACAACAGCTATCGGCCGCAGAGCGGTCAAAGGCCTTCGACCAGAAAACAGTGGGTCAACGATTTGCCATCGTAGCTGCCGGCCCGGGGATAAATTTTGTTTTCGCAGCAATTGTCTACGCCCTGATTAGTATGATCGGGGTGCAGAAGGCTATCCCTGTCGCAGGCGAGTTGCCGTCGCAAACAGCGGTCAAAACCCAGTTACCTGCTGAAATTGTGTCGTTTGAAGGCCGGCAGATGATATCTTGGGAACGCATTTCGATCGCAATGGTCGATGTGATTGGTGACAAGACGACCGTGCAAGTCGGACTTCGACCATTGGATTCGAGCATTGTTAACAAGGTCACCATTCCGGTACCAAAAGAGTTAATCACGGACGCAAGTCCATTGGTTGCATTTGGAATCAAGCCTTGGTCTCCACCAATTGAAGCTAAACTTGGTCGCATCGTCACTGGAGGTGTTGCTGAATCGGCTGGGCTTTTGGTTGGTGATCAAGTAATTGCTGTGAATTCTAAACCCGTTGCTGATTGGGCAGAATTTGTCAGTATGATCAAGGACGGCTATGGCTTGTCGACCGACCTCACGATTGAGAGGGTTGGCGTTAGTCAAACCATCACCGTTATTCCTGAGACGCGCCAGGGGCCTGATGGCCCGTATGGCTTTTTGGGAGTGGCTCCGGTTGTGGAGCCACTCCCACCTGAATTGGTGAGAACCATTCAGGAAAATCCAGTAAAAGCGTTGTTAGTAGGCGTGGAACGGACCATTGAGATGAGCTGGCTGACTGTTGAGTCAATCGGGAAAATGATTTCTGGTGTCTTGTCGCCAGAAAACTTGAGCGGGCCACTTACCATCGCGAGAGTCGCGGGTGACTCCGCGAATTCTGGTTGGTATGCCTATTTAAGTTTCATTGCCTACTTGAGTGTGAGCCTGGGTGTGTTGAATCTTCTGCCAATTCCTGTGCTTGACGGAGGGCATCTGGTATTTTTCGCATTCGAATGGTTAGTAGGCAGACCTGTCCCGGAACAAGTGCAGGTACAGGGCATTCGGGTCGGTATGGCCTTATTGATGGGGCTTATGTTTTTTGCCTTTTACAATGATTTGATGCGGTTGTAGACCGTCAAAGCGGGAAATTCATACATGTGTCGTATTCTATCACTGAGTATCTTTGCACTCGCTCTCACGTTCTCAGTTCAGGCTGCAGAACAATTTAAAGCTTCTGATATCCGAATTGACGGACTAAAGCGAGTTTCATCTGGTTCCGTGTTTGATGTTCTGACTATTCAGCCCGGTGATTTGGTCACAAACGCAGATATTTCTCTGGCAACACGTGCTCTCTTTGGGACAGGGTTTTTCGATCAGGTTGAAGTTAGTGCGGAAGGCAACGTGCTAGTGATCCAAGTAACAGAGAGGCCTGCCGTATCTCGGATAGAGATTGAGGGTAACAAAGCAATCAAAACAGAAGACCTGCTTGACAGCCTTCGTAAAGCGGGGATCGTTGAAGGTGAGGTCTTGAAGCGTGCGACTCTCGATCAGCTGGAGCAGGCTATTCAACGCCAATATACGAGCCGAGGTCGATATGACGCGAGTGCTAGTTCTGAAATCATTGAACAGGATCGCAATCGCGTTGGTTTGAAGATTACGATTTTTGAGGGTTCGGTCGCCACGGTTTCACGGATCGCAATTATTGGTAGTAATGCCTTTAGTGACGATACGCTGCTAGACGAAATGTCCGTGACAGAAGCTGGTCTATTCACGTGGTTTTCCGGGGCCAATAACTATGAGGCGGAGAAACTTAGGGCTGATGTTGAGGCGATTCGCTCGTTTTATTTGGACCGAGGCTACGTCAATGTTGAAGTCTCAGAGCCCCAAGTCGAACTTTCTGAAAATCTGGAAGAAGTATTTATTACAATCACAGTAAGTGAGGGTAAAGAATTTCAGGTGGGTGCTGTCAATGTAGGCGGTGAGATACCAATTGATCTCTCCCAGGCTATTGGGGAAATGACTCTACAAACTGGTGAGTTGTTCAGTCGCCGATTAGTCAACGATGCAGTCAAAACAATGACCAATGAGCTGGGTAATGCTGGTTATGCACGAGCGCAAGTCCGAGCGGTTCCTGAGATAAATAATGAAATGCAAACTGTTGATGTCACCCTCGTGGTAACACCTGGCCCTTCGGTTTATGTCCGTAGGGTTGAATTTCGTGGAAATACCGACACCTCAGATGTCGTATTGCGTCGCGAGATACCCCAGCTTGAAGCGTCTGTAAGTTCAACTGCAGCAATAGAAAAAGGTAAGATCAATCTACAACGTCTAGGCTTTTTTAGTTTGGTGCGAGTTTCTAAGCGTCCGGTGCCAGATCAGCCCGATCTAGTTGATGTGATTTATGATGTGACGGAACAGGCATCTGGGTCTTTGTCCGCAAGTCTAGGCTTCAGTCAGGGTGAGGGCTTGCTGCTTGGCGCTTCAGTCAGTCAAAAGAACTTCTTAGGCACGGGTAACGCGCTATCCTTCAATTTGCAGAGCTCAGATTCGACTAAGGAAGCAAAGTTTTCCTTTGCCGATCCTTACTACACCATCGATGGAGTGAGTCGCGGTATTGATCTGTACTATGCTAAGACCGATTTTGATGACAAAGGAACTGCAGATTATTCAACTGATGAGACAGGACTGGGTTTAAACTTTGGCTATCCAATTAGTGAGGACTCTCGAATTAGTTCGAGCTTTGCCGTGCAAAACACTACCCTTGATGCGAAAGTTAGCGGCTCTCGGGCAACTTATATCGATTCGTTTTTTGTTAGCGAAGGGCTAAGTAGTAGCGCAACCAGTGCTGATTTTGTTGAGTACAAGGTTGGGGTGGCTTATCGATTTGATACACTAAATAAGGCGTTCCTGCCAACTGATGGGACTCGCTATCGAGTTGGCTTTGATCTATCGATTCCAGGGTCTGATTTAGAGTATTACACAGCAAGTTACCTCGGCGAGACCTACATTCCGGTCGTTGCGAAACAAGATGTGAGCCTCAAATTCAAGACGCGATTGAATTACGGTGATGGTTTCGGCGATTCAGACGGGCTACCTTTCCTGCGGAACTTTCTCGCAGGTGGTATTCGTACTGTTCGTGGCTATTCCTATAACAGCCTTGGGCCCATCGACAGTAATGGGGAACGAGTGGGTGGTAATGTTCTGGTCACGGGCACAGCAGCTCTGCAGTTCCCGATGCCAGGTGTGAAGGAGACTGATCAGGCGCGGTTGTCATTGTTTACTGATACCGGACAGGTCTATGACACCAGTGTAGAGATCGACGATTTGCGATACTCAGTAGGTGCAGCCTTGGCTTGGATGACTCCCATCGGACCGCTGTCATTCACCTATTCTTCGGCGCTAAATAGTCAGGCTGGTGACAAAACAGAGGGCTTCCAGTTCTCGATTGGTTCTACTTTTTAATGGGTTATGCATTAGCTGAGCTTGCTCGGTTGACAGGGACTGAGTTAGTCGGAGATGGGTCCTTTGAGGTTACTGAACTAACCTCATTAAAGAGTGCCTCTGAGAGCAGTCTGAGCTTCTTATCCAATGACGCACGCCGAGCTGAGTTAGGTAATACCAGGGCAGGAGCTGTAGTTGTCTCGCGAGCAGTGGCTGATGATCTCAAACGTGGTCTGATATCGAATGACCCCTATCAGACCTATGCGGAACTTTCGGTGTTATTTGACATGGAGGGTATTCCGTTTGCTGGTTGTATTCACGTGACGGCTGTTATCGATTCGAGCGCTGTTATTGCTGACAATGTATCTATTGGTCCGGGTGCTGTGATTGGCCCTGATACATTAGTTGGTGCAGGATCAGTGATTGGCCCAAATGTGACGGTTTATCCCAAAACGCATATTGGCTGCGATTGTCTTATCGGAGCATCTACAGTAATCGGATATGATGGATTTGGCTTTGCTAAATCGGAATGTGGTTGGATCAAAATCCGGCAATTGGGCGGAGTTGTGATTGGCGATGACGTAGAAATTGGTGCTGGGTGCACCATCGATCGAGGCGCGCTTGACGATACAGTGATCGGTGATGGAGTGAAACTGGATAATCAAGTTCACGTTGCCCATGGTTGTTATATTGGTGCTCGTACTGCAATAGCTGGTTATGTGGCGCTTGCGGGCGGGACCGTGATTGGAAGTGACGTCACGGTGGGCGGCATGACTGGTTTTACAGGCCATTTGTCTGTCTGTGATAAAGTACATATCGGTGCAAACGCACTTGTCACACAATCGATAACCGTACCTGGATCCTATCTTGGTGGATCTGGGGGTGTTATGAAGGCAAAGGATTGGCGAAAAAATGCGGTTCGTTTTAGGCAACTGGACGTAATAGTGCGCCGCCTAAACACGCTGGAAAAGCATCTGGATACTGAGAAGAGTAAGGACTTGTAATGCTTCTGGATATCAAGGAAATCCGTGAATACCTTCCGCATCGTTATCCATTTTTGCTCGTCGACCGCGTGATAGAACTTGAAATCGAGAAGTGCGTGAAGGCGGTAAAAAACGTAACTAGTAATGAAGACTTCTTTAACGGTCATTTCCCGGATCATCCCGTAATGCCGGGAGTTTTAATTATTGAGGCATTGGCGCAGGCTGCCGGCGTACTAGGTTTTAAGACGATGGATAAAAAACCATCACAAGGTTCGATTTACTTGTTTGTAGGGGCTGACGATGTTCGATTTAAACGTCAGGTGATTCCCGGTGACCAGCTCGTTCTGGAAGCCGAAGTCTTGCGTGTACGAGCAGGCGTTTGGAAGTTTGGTTGTCGCGCTAGTGTTGACGGCGAGACAGTCTGTACAGCCACTATTTTGTGTGCGGACAGGAAGGTTTGACGAATATTCATCCACAGGCAATAGTTGACCCGAAGGCAGAGCTAGCCCAAGACGTTGAAGTCGGTCCTTTTGCCATTATCGGTCCTGGGGTAACGATTGGTGCAGGAACAGTGGTCGGTCCCCATGCCATTGTTAAAGGGCTTACTACACTTGGTGAAGGCAATCGTATTTTTCAATTCGCCTCTATAGGCGAAGATTGCCAAGACAAAAAATATAAGGGCGAGCGTACCGAGCTGATTGTCGGTGACGGTAACGTTATTCGTGAAGGCGTGACACTGCATCGTGGCACAGCCCAAGACCGTTCGGTCACTCGTATCGGTTCGCATAATTTACTCATGTGTTATGTCCACGTCGCGCACGACTGCGTTATAGGTGATGACGTCGTCATGGCGAATAACACAGCTATTGCTGGTCATGTGCATGTTGGTGACGGCGCAATTCTTGGTGGTGGCACGCTTGTCCATCAATTCTGTCGCATTGGTCAGTATGCAATGACAGCTGCAGGAACTGTGGTGTTGCAAGATATTCCTGCATTCGTGACGTGCTCGGGTAATCGCGCAGAAGCACATGGAATGAACGTTGAGGGAATGCGTCGCCGGGGTGTGGATACTGACGTCATAAACCGGCTTAGAGAAGCTTATAAAACGGTATATCGTCGTGGGTTGACCTTAGATCAAGCTATTGCCGAGCTTGATCAAGACAGCGTCGGATGTTATGAGGTCAGTGCTTTTCTCGAGAGTTTAAAATCCTCCCAGCGAGGAATCGTCCGCTGATGCAGATCTGTGTGGCGGCCGGAGAGGTCTCCGGCGACCAGATTCTTGCTCCCATACTTTCTCGTGTTTCTGAGTTAGCCCCAGTGGTTTTTAGTGGCATTGGTGGCCCTCAGATGATCAAGGCAGGAATGTATCCGCTCTTTCCGATGGATCATTTATCTGTGATGGGAATCATGGAGGTCGTTCCCCGGCTCCCTAAACTTTTGTCGATACGTCAACAGATGAGGCATTATTTAGAGGCTCTGCAGCCACGCGCTTTGGTCACATGTGATGCGCCTGATTTCAATTTGTCACTTTGTGCTTTTGCGAAATCACTAGGAGTTCCGGCCATTCATGTCGTCAGTCCTTCGGTTTGGGCGTGGCGTCAATCTAGGATCCCAAAGATAGCTCGCCAAGTAGATCTTTTGTTGTGTGTATTTCCCTTCGAGCCCGCACTATACAAGGGGACTAGTCTTCGATGCGAATTCATAGGCCACCCATTGACCACTCAAATAAGTTTTAACCCGGACCCTGAAGTCTCGGCTACGGCGTTAAACCTTCCGGCCAATGGTCTGATTCTTGGTATGTTGCCCGGCAGTCGGGAGTCCGAAGTGAAAAGATTGCTGCCTCTGTTCCTATCAGTGTTTGATCGCTTGGTGGCTGAGGATAAAGATCTAGTTGGTGTTATCCCCGCGGCCAGTGGAAATTTATACGAATTGATTCAGTCGATGGTTGGCTTGCGTCCGATGCGAGTCGTTCATGGAAAGTCTCGAGAAGTGATTGCAGCATCTAAGGCCGTTTTAGTTGCGTCCGGGACCGCGGCACTAGAGTCGGTGTTAACGGGTCGGCCAACGGTTGCGGCGTATAAAATGCATCCATGGACCTACCGACTGGTTAAAAGTAAGGTCCAAACCAAGTTTGTAACGCTTCCAAATTTTCTTGCGAATCAGGCGCTAATTCCTGAACTGATCCAGGAAAACGCATCTGTAGAATCGATTGTAGACGCTATTCTCCCCATGCTCAAAGAAAGTCCAGCTAATCAGTTTTTAACAGAAGCTCAAAAGATCTATGATTCCTTAGGCGGCGATGTATCTGGTCGTGCAGCAGAGGCAATTTTGGAACAGTTATCTTGAGCTTGACTATCGGAGTTGATGAAGTCGGACGAGGCCCCCTTGCGGGACCTGTTGTGACATGTGCGGTATTGTGGCCAGATGATCACGGTATCAACCAGCTAGCTGACTCGAAAAAGCTTTCCCCGAAAAAACGCGAGGCATTGGTCCCGTTGATCCGTGAGAAAGCACTCAAAATTAGCTATGGACGTGCGGAAGTCGAGGAGATTGATGCACTCAACATCCTGCAGGCGACCATGCTCGCAATGGAGCGAGCTGTGAATGGATTAGGAGACTTAGATGAAAAGATACAAATTGACGGTAATCGTATCCCCGACGGTCTAAAAGGACGTGCCGAGGCGGTAATTGGCGGAGATGGTCTCGTGTCCGCAATTTCAGCGGCATCAATTCTTGCTAAAGTCTTGCGTGACAAAGAGATGGTGGCGTTGTCTGAGATCTATCCAGGCTATGGTCTTGAAGCGCACGCGGGCTATCCAACTAAATTGCATATCGAAGCGTTGGAACTATTGGGAGTCACACCAATCCATCGACGCTCGTTTGGTCCAGTCAGACGCATATTGGAGAGGGCATGACACAGTTCGTCCACTTAAGGACACACTCTGAATATTCGATGGTTGATGGCTTATTCCGGGTAAAGGAACTCGTTGGTCAAGTAGCTGGTTATGCGATGCCAGCTGTCGCGCTAACCGACGATTCGAATTTGTTCGCATCGGTGAAATTTTATCGGGCATGTTTGTTGCGAGGCGTTCAGCCAATCATCGGTACCGATTGTTGGGTAAAAGGCGATGTTAGCTTTGGCCGACTGACACTTATTGCAATGAATCAAGAGGGCTACAAAAATCTCTTGGAGCTTTTATCGTTAGGCTGGCTTAAAGGTCAAGACGGTGATTACGCTCTTTTGGACTGGGAGTGGGTGGACAATCATGCTTCTGGATTGATTTGTCTTACGGGGGCGACGGAAGGAGAGATTGGTCGACTGGTAGCTGCCGGCCAACATGATAAGGCTGGCGCTGTTTTAGAGAAATTTCATTCAGTTTTCGCTGATCGACTCTATTTCGAATTGACCCGAGTCGGTTTGCCAGGTGAGACAGCGCTAGCGCAGTTTGGTGTAGCGGCTGCTGATCGCCTACAGATCCCATTGGTTGCAACAAATGTGGCCTGTTTCGGGCAAGTTAATGATTTTGAGGCTCATGAAACACGGGTCTGTATCCACGATAGTGTGACGCTAGATGATAAGAGGCGCGTTCATCGGCACACGCCAGAACAATGGCTAAAGTCGCAGGAGACAATGATCGAATTATTTTCGGATCTACCCGATGCCATCACCAATACCGTACGAATTGCCAAACGTTGTGGTGTTGAATTGGCCCTTGGCACCCATTTCCTGCCTGAATATCCAGTACCTGATGGAATGACGCTGGATGAATTTTTCCGCAAGTCTTCGCAAGACGGCCTGACTGATCGTTTAAAGGCTATCGAATCCTATGGCCAAGTACTTGATGAGGCTGTTTATCGTACTCGTCTGGATTTTGAAGTCGGAGTGATTCTACAAATGGGATTTCCCGGATATTTCCTTATCGTCGCAGACTTTATCCAATGGGCCAAGGATCATGCGATACCAGTGGGTCCGGGGCGAGGCTCTGGTGCCGGATCGATTGTTGCCTGGGCTCTAAAGATAACCGACCTTGACCCCATCGAACACGAGCTGCTTTTCGAACGCTTCTTAAATCCAGAGCGGGTATCGATGCCTGATTTTGACATCGACTTTTGTATGGAGGGCCGGGATCGCGTGATCGATTATGTAGCCGAGCGCTATGGCCGCTATTCCGTTAGTCAGATTGTAACCTTTGGCTCAATGGCTGCTAAGGCGGTGGTGCGTGACGTTACCCGTGTTCAGGGTAAGCCATATAGCCTCGGTGACCGACTCGCTAAGCTTATTCCATTCGAGGTTGGTGTGACTTTAGACAAGGCATTTGAGGCTGAACCCCAGCTTAAGAAACTGGTTGAGGAGGATGATGAAGTTCGCGAAGTTTGGGATATGGCTCTAAAACTCGAAGGTTTATCGCGCAATACTGGTAAACATGCTGGTGGTGTTGTAATTGCGCCCGGAAAACTTACTGACCTTACAGCACTTCTATCAGCTGAGGATGGTTCAAGTCTGGTTACTCAGCTAGACAAGGACGATGTCGAAGCGGTGGGCCTCGTAAAGTTTGATTTCTTAGGATTGCGGACCTTAACTATCATTGATTGGGCCCTCGATTTGATTCGCGAGACCAGAGATAAGGCCCCAATAATTGAGCGGATTCCGATGGACGATCAAGAAGTGCTCCAAGCACTGTGTCGTGGCGATACGACGGCGGTATTTCAACTTGAGTCACGCGGGATGAAAGAGCTGATCCGTAGACTTAAACCAAACTCTTTTGAAGACATCGTGGCACTGGTGGCACTCTTCCGGCCCGGTCCATTGCAGTCGGGCATGGTGGATGACTTTATTAACCGGAAGCATGGTCGCGCCAAGGTCGAATATCCACACCCAGATCTAGAGCCAATCCTGAAAAATACCTACGGAGTGATTCTCTATCAAGAACAGGTAATGCAGATCGCACAGGTGCTTGCGAATTACTCACTTGGTGGCGCGGACTTATTACGCCGAGCTATGGGTAAGAAAAAGCCTGAAGAGATGGAGAAGCAGCGTGAGATTTTCCTAAACGGGACAAACGATCGAGGGATCAATCCGATCCTTGCTGGTTCAATTTTTGACTTGATGGAGAAATTTGCGGGTTACGGATTTAACAAATCGCACTCGGCCGCATATGCATTGGTGTCGTACCAAACAGCATTTTTGAAGACCCATTATCCCGCAGAATTTATGGCGGCCGTGCTGTCGTCTGATATGGATAACACGGACAAGGTGGTTCCTCTAATCGAAGAGTGCCGGCGGATGGGCCTCAATGTTAGGCCACCTGATGTGAATGTGGGCGCCTTTAGATTTTCGGTGAAGGACGGGGAAGTGATTTATGGACTTGGAGCAATAAAGGGTTTAGGGGAGGGCCCAACTTCTGAATTAGTTGAATCACGCAAACTCGGTGGTGCGTTCGTGAATCTTTTTGATTTCTGTCGCCGCGTCGGCGCTAGCAAGGTGAATCGTCGTGCACTTGAAGCGTTAATCCGGGCTGGTGCGTTTGATTCTTTGGACGAACCGCGCTGGGTTTTGATGTCATCGCTAGAGGACGCGATCAGTCAGGCTGATCAAGAGGCCCGAAATGAAGCTGTTGGAATTGAAGATATGTTTGGGTTGGGTGGTGAATCTGATCCTCGTACCGCTGCTGATCCCTATCAGCCTCATCGCAGTGCCACCGGATGGTCTGAGCGCGATCTCTTACATGGCGAGAAAGAAACATTGGGGTTATACCTAACGGGTCATCCCATCGATTGGTATGCAGATGATCTGAAAGGATTGGGGGCTACACCACTTGAAAATTTGGAACGTACGAGAGATACAGTTAGGGTGGTCGGCCTGCTTGTCGGCCTTCGCGTGATTAGAAACAAGCGGGGTGATTCGTTTGGGGTTGTGACTGTTGATGACCGAACCGCAAGGATAGATGTCACCATCTTTGCAGATCTGTTCGCCGATTGCCGTGAAAAGTTGCTCGATGACGCGCTGGTAGTAATCGAAGGCAATATCAGCTTCGATGAATTCACAAATGGATTGAAGATGCGAGCGAGCAAGGTCGAGACACTCGAGGACGCGAGAAAGCTATCTGCCTCGAGTCTTAAGATTCACCTCGAAAATCGGCCTCCTGAATTTGCCGATACCTTGATTTCAACAATCCAACCATATTTGGGCGGTGAGTGCCCGGTCGTAATCGAGTACAATGCCCCCGAGGTTAGTGGTGAGATTGTTTTGGGTGAGCATTACCTGGTGCACCCCAATGATTCGCTATTACTGGAATTACAGGAGTTGCTCGGGCGAGACCGGGTGCGTCTCGACTTCTCTGCAAGGACACATCAGCCCGCATGAATCCGAATTATCTCGATTTTGAACAACCGATCGCAGACCTCGATTCCAAGATCGATGAGTTGAGGCATCTGTCGACCGAGTCCGGAATCAATATCGCAGAAGAAGTTGCACGATTGCAGGCGAAATCAAAAACACTGACAGAAAAAATCTTCTCAGATTTATCGATATGGCAAAAAGTCCAGCTGGCTCGACATCCGAAGCGTCCTTATACCCTCGAGTACGTTAGGAATTTGATCGAAGGGTTTGACGAGTTGCACGGAGATCGCTTGTTCGGCGACGATCAGGCGCTTGTGGGTGGTCTTGGCGAATTTCGTGGTCGTCCAGTGATGGTGATTGGCCACGAAAAGGGCCGAAGTGTTAAAGAGAAGGTGGCACGTAATTTTGGCATGCCACGTCCTGAAGGCTACCGGAAAAGCCAGCGTCTGATGCAAATGGCCGAGCGTTTTAGGATACCAGTACTTACTTTCATCGATACCCCTGGAGCGTATCCTGGAATTGACGCGGAAGAGCGCGGCCAGAGTGAAGCGATTGCTAAGAGCCTCGCCGTAATGTCGCATCTAAAGACCCCGATCGTGACGTCGGTCATTGGCGAAGGTGGTTCGGGTGGGGCCCTTGCGATTGGTGTATGTGATAAATTATTGATGCTGGAATTCTCGACCTACTCAGTCATTTCACCAGAGGGTTGTGCATCGATTTTATGGAAGAGCTCGACAAATGCTCCTGAAGCTGCTGAAGCGATGGGGATTACGGCGGACAGACTTTTCTCATTGGGTCTGGTTGATCATTTGGTACGTGAGCCTCTGGGCGGTGCACACCGAGCGCCGGAAATGGCAGCCATAGCTCTCGGTGATGCGATTGAAGGGCAGCTCGATATTTTGGTTGGTTTGTCGGACGAGCAACTACTTGGGTCTCGTTATCAGAAATTGATGCGATTCGGTGTCGGTCGCAGCTGAAGGACTGCTTGGGCCACACTGGCCAGCGGTCGACCATCGCGTTCATTTGATGGTGAGCGGTGGCTCAGATTCGATGGCTTTGCTGGCCTTAGTTGGCGATTTTTCAAAAGTTGTTCCTCGCACGGTGATTGTTCATCATTGTCATCATGGTGTTGCCGCTGAGGCCGATAATTGGAGTATTTTTGTTCAGTCAGAAGCTGAGCGGAAAGGGTTTGTATTTCGACTACACTATCTGAATCTCGATCTGGGTCCTGAGTTTGAGGCTAGAGCCCGTGAGTTGCGTTATGAGAAGGTAATGAGCGAAGTGACAGCCAATGAAGTTGTACTAACCGCACATCATCGCGATGATCAAATTGAGACGCTTCTGATACGCCTATCGCAAGGATCAGGTCTGATTGGTTTAGGTGGTATCCCGATTTCACGTGCGTTTGGTCTAGGTCTTTTGGTAAGGCCGCTATTGTCAGTATCTCGTAAGCAGTTGAGTCAAGTCGTAACGGTCCGCAATTTAAAATATATCGAGGATCCATCGAATCAGGATCCCTCCTATCTTAGAAACTTCATAAGGCTTCAATTTTTACCTGAATTGGCGCGTGTCGCACCGGGGATAGGGGAGAAATTACTAGAATTGTCAAAGTTAGCGACAGGTCGCACTGAACAGTTGGCGTCACGCTTGGGCAAGCAATTACCTGTCTCAGGTGTTGAATATGTAGATATGGCGTCAACCGAAATATTGATTGCCTGGCAGGTACGTTTCTTCGCTCAAATGCAAGCCTGTTACGCACCATCCACGTCACAGATTTTGGAGTTTGCTCGGCAGTGTCTTGAGGCAGCTGATGATCGATCTCCTGAAGTACCAGTTGGCCCAAATGTGGTTATTCGAAGATGGGGTGAAAAACTCTACTGGATTGATAGTAAAAAGCTTGGTGAAGAAGTAGAAAACGAAATAGTACGATTTGAGAAGTTGGCACCAAAACAGCTTGTTGAGCTGCGATTCCCAAACGGTGTTTTAACACTGAGAACCGGAGCTATGTCTGAGAACGTTTCTATATTTTGGGGGGTTGAAGGTCGAAGCTTCCGCAGGGGCCGCAACCGCCCACAGCAAAGCCTCAAGCAGCTAGCACAGACGCTCGGTGTACCACCATGGTTACGCAAACGAACACCCGTGGTTGCGATTTCAGATCAAATTATCGGATGGGGCGATATTGATTGCAGGGAGCGTGGCTTAATAGCGCATTCTTTGCACTGGGGGTGGCGCTTTGTCACTAGGAATGGCGTCGATTCCTCTGTATCCTAAGCTCCCATCCCAATACAACGTTTCTGCCACATTATCGGCGGAATTGATAAAAGGACTGTAGGCCAACATGAATCGATTCGTATTTGTGACTGGCGGGGTGGTGTCTTCGCTTGGTAAAGGAATAGCAGCGGCCTCGCTAGGCGCTATTCTCGAGGCGCGTGGTCTCAGGGCCACCATGTTGAAGCTTGATCCATACATCAACGTCGATCCAGGCACTATGAGCCCGTTTCAGCATGGTGAGGTATTTGTCACCGATGACGGTGCTGAGACTGATTTGGATCTGGGTCACTATGAGCGTTTCATCCGTACCCGTATGTCGCAGAAGAACAATTTCACGGCAGGGCGAGTATATGAGGATGTATTGAGAAAGGAACGTCATGGTGATTATCTGGGTGGGACAGTTCAGGTCATTCCGCACATTACCGACGAAATCAAACACAAAATTATTTCTGGAGCTCAAGGCGCCGATGTTGCGATTGTTGAGATAGGTGGAACTGTCGGTGACATCGAGTCATTACCATTTTTAGAGGCGGTACGTCAGTTACGCCAAGAACTCGGTTCCTCACGCGCTTTGTTGATGCATTTAACTTTGGTTCCCTATATCGCAACAGCAGGTGAAACCAAGACCAAGCCAACGCAGCACTCGGTTAAAGAACTGCGCTCGATAGGTTTACAACCTGATGTTCTGATCTGTCGCTCGGACCATGAAATAGACATCGCGAGCCGAAGGAAAATTGCTTTATTTACCAATGTGGAAGAGCGCGCAGTGATTCCATTAAATGATGCCGACACTATCTATCGAATCCCCATCATGTTGCATGAACAGGGTCTTGATCAACTAATCGTGGATAAGCTTAGCCTGAAGTGTCAAGAAGCTGATTTAAGTGAATGGGTCCGTGTAGTAGATGCACACCTCAATCCACTCAAATCAGTTGAGATTGCAATGGTTGGTAAGTATATGGACTTGCTAGACGCCTATAAGTCATTGATCGAGGCGATGATCCATGCGGGCATTCAGACGCGTACGCGGATAAATTTTCGTTATATTGATTCTGAAGACATTGAGAAACGCGGTGTTGAATTGATGGACGGTGTGGATGCAATCTTGGTCCCGGGCGGGTTCGGCGAGCGCGGTATAGAGGGTAAAATCGCTGCTGTTTGTCATGCGCGTGAAAATAAAATCCCTTATTTAGGAATTTGTCTGGGAATGCAGGCGGCTGTCATCGAATTTGCGCGCCATGTTGCAGGTATCGATGGTGCTACTTCAAGTGAGTTCGAACCATCGGCAGAACATCCGGTGATCGCCCTCATCACCGAGTGGACGCGAGCAGACGGTACCCTAGAACTACGCACAGAAAAGAGTGATTTAGGCGGCACTATGCGTCTGGGTGCTGAGGAATGTCATCTTACGTCAGGCTCAAAAGTTTCCAAGATTTATGGCTCTGACGTAGTCACTGAGCGTCATCGTCACCGTTGGGAGCTCAATAACGATTATCTGACTCATCTCTCGAACGCTGGCCTCAAAGTTGCTGGTCGCTCACTTGACGACACCTTGGTCGAGGTGGTGGAGGTTGACGATCACCCGTGGTTTGTCGGTTGTCAGTTCCACCCCGAATTTACTTCAACACCGCGCGATGGACATCCGCTTTTTACAAGCTTTGTTGAAGCAGCGATCACCTATTCGAAGACGGGTGAGAAGGAAACCTTGTTTTCATGAAATCTGTGATCAATATCGGTGGTATGCCCTGCTCAAACACACACCCCCTGATGCTTTTCGGTGGCATGAATGTCTTAGAATCCAGAGAGCTGGCGTTTGAGGTTGCTGAAGTCTACGTCGAGGTCTGTGGAAAACTTCAGATACCTTATGTTTTCAAGGCGAGCTTTGACAAGGCGAACCGTTCCAGTACTAGAAGCTATCGTGGTCCCGGGATTGAGCAAGGGCTAACTTGGCTCTCTGACATAAAGTCAAGTTTCAATGTACCTCTGATTACAGACGTACATGAGCCAGATCAGGCGAAAGTCGCTGCTGAAGTTTGCGAAGTGATCCAGTTGCCTGCCTTTTTATCGCGCCAGACTGATCTGGTTGTTGCGATAGCGGAGACCGGAGCCGTCGTCAACGTAAAAAAAGCACAGTTCTTGGCCCCTCATGAAATGAAGCACATAATCGACAAATTCGTCGAAGCCGGAAACGATCGAGTGATCCTGTGTGAGCGAGGATCAAGTTTTGGTTACAACAACCTCGTGGTTGACATGCTTGGTTTTGGAATCATGAAACAGATGCATGTCCCCGTGATTTTTGATGTGACGCACGCGCTTCAAGAGCCGGGCGGTCGTATAGACTCAGCTGGCGGTCGCCGCGAGCAGGTGACTGAACTGGCGCGAGCAGGCGTAGCACTTGGCCTTGCGGGATTATTTTTAGAATCACATCCGGACCCGTCGAAAGCCAAATGTGATGGCCCGTCTGCTCTGCCGCTCGATAAGCTTGAACCATTTTTATCACAATTAAAGGCCATTGATGGCCTTGTTAAATCGTTTGATGTTTTGGAGACAAACAACTAATGACAGTAATCGTCAAAGTAATTGGCCGCGAAATAATGGACTCACGCGGCAACCCAACAGTTGAAGCCGACGTTATTTTAGAATCAGGCGTGGTTGGTCGTGCTTCCGCACCATCCGGCGCATCAACTGGCTCTCGTGAGGCTCTCGAGCTGCGCGATCAAGATGGCAGTCGTTATCTGGGTAAAGGCGTCACACGCGCAGTTCAGAATGTAAACGGCTCGATTGCAGAGGCGGTTGTAGGTCGCGACGCCGAGGATCAACGCGGTCTTGATGATGCGATGATTGCGCTTGATGCTACCGATAATAAGGCAAACCTGGGTGCAAATGCGATGTTGGCTGTATCCCTAGCGACGGCACACGCGTACTCAAACGACCAACGCGTGCCCTTATACCAACACATTGCAATTCTGCACGGAAACACAGAGCCACTGACTCTTCCTGTGCCGATGATGAATATTATAAACGGTGGCGAGCATGCGGATAATAACGTTGATATTCAGGAATTTATGATACAGCCAGTGTCGGCGGAAAGTTTCACAGAGGCGCTCCGTATGGGCTCTGAAGTCTTCCATCACCTGAAAAAAGTATTGGTAGCTCGCGATATGAATACAGCGGTCGGTGATGAGGGTGGTTTCGCTCCGAACCTACCATCGAATGAAGCAGCGCTTTCTGTAATCGCTGAAGCTGTCGCCAATGCAGGTTATAAGCTTGGTGAAGAAATCACGCTCGCGCTTGATTGTGCTGCGAGCGAGTTCTATTCCAACGGTCACTACGAGCTCGCTGGTGAAAGCCGTAGGTTTGACGCTAAAAGTTTTGCAGACTACCTGAGTGGATTGTGTGACCGCTATCCAATTATCTCAATCGAGGACGGTTTGGATGAAAGCGACTGGGATGGCTGGGCGTATCTGACCAAGAGTCTGGGTTCGCGATGTCAGCTGGTGGGTGACGACCTTTTCGTGACCAACACCAGTATTTTAAGTCGCGGCATCGAGCAGGGGGTCGGCAATTCGATATTGATCAAGTTCAATCAAATTGGAACGCTCTCAGAAACTCTCGATGCCATCAATATGGCGCAGCAGGCAGGTTACACGGCAGTGATATCACATCGTTCTGGTGAGACGGAGGACACGACAATCTCAGATTTGGCGGTCGGTACCTCGGCCGGCCAGATTAAGACAGGCTCTCTCTGTCGTTCAGATCGTGTCGCTAAATACAATCAATTACTACGTATAGAACAAGCACTCAATTCTCAAGCGAAATATGCAGGCCGTGGAGCCATTTTCGGGCAGTCATGACAGGAAGGCTCGTTCTTATTGGTCTCACGATTCTGCTGGCGCTGTCCCAATACCAGCTGTGGTTTGGAACAGGCTCAATTTCTGAATTGCAAAGACTGACTGATGAACTTGAGAAACAGGAAACTGAGAACCAACGCCTGAGTTCCCGGAATGATGAACTTGTCTCCGAGGTCAACGCCTTAAAAACAGATCCTGAGGCCATCGAAGAACTCCTTCGGTCGCGTTTTGGGTACATAAAAGAGGGCGAAACCTTCATACGGTTGTTGCCGAAGGGAGAGCCCTCGCGTGACTAAACTGTGGGCCGTGATACCCGCCGGGGGGGCGGGCCTTCGATATGGTTCTGAAACCCCGAAGCAGTATATAACCGTGGCAGGATTAACCGTTCTGGAGCACGTGTTAAACGCGTTCCTGGCCCTAAATGTGTTCGAATCAATCGTAGTCCCCGAGCCCTCAGCGGACATTAATTTCCTGGGGCTGGCTGGTGCCAAGCACGAGTCAATTGTTTCGATAGCTGGTGGGCTTGAGCGTGCCGATAGTGTGTATGCTGGGCTTGACTGGATTCGGGCACAGGGTGCAGGTGACCATGACTGGGTATTTGTACATGACGCGGCGCGGCCTCTTATTACAAGCGATGAATTGAACGTGTTATTAGGCGCGATTAACACGCCAGACTGCCCGGGCGTTGTTCTGGGGATGCCGGCATCGGATACGATAAAACGTATTGATCAAGAACGCGGTCACGGGAGGGGAACTGGTATCCAAATCGCCGAGACCATTGATCGCACAGCCCTTTGGCATGCGATGACGCCGCAGGTTTTTCAGCTTAGTGGGCTGATTGATGCGCTTGATCAGATGAAAGTATCCGGCCTTTTCGTCACTGACGAAGCCCAAGCAATGGAGGCGACTGGCACCATTCCCTGGCTCGTTCGGGGTCTCAGGTCGAATATTAAGCTTACTTATCCAGAGGATCTGAAACTTATCGAGGCAATACTCGCTAGTCGTCAGGAGGTATCTACATGATACGAATCGGACAGGGGTTTGACGTCCACAGAGTCGAACCGGGCGATGGTATGACTTTGGGTGGTCTTTGGGTACCCTGTAGATATCAAATCGTCGCGCACAGCGATGGTGATATCGTGTTTCACGCCATCATGGATGCAATGCTTGGAAGTCTTGCTCTGGGAGACATAGGTCAATTATTTCCAGATACAGATTCAAGATTTAAGGGGGCCGACTCCGCTGAATTGACACGAGAAGTGAGGCGCCTATGTCTGGTCAAAGGATATTCTGTATCAAATCTTGATCTGACGATCTTATGCGAGGAGCCCAAAGTTGGTCCTGTTCGTGATGTGATGCGTCAGTGCATAGCTGATGTTCTAGAAACACCACCCGATCAGATTTCCGTTAAAGCCACGACCACGGAAAGGTTAGGCTCTCTCGGGCGCGGCGAGGGGATTGCCGTGATGGCCTCGGTATTGATGCGCGCCCATTGAATAATCTCGTCTACGGTAATCGGTCTATTGAATTATCGCACCTTCCGAAAGGACATGGAGAATCTGTGTTTGAGGGCACATATCGCGCTGAAGCGTCTGATTTCCTTGTCACGGAGGATCTAGGATTTGAACCGGATGGGAGCGGGCCACATATCTGGGCGCTTATACGAAAGGTAGGAATCTCCAGCGAGGAAGCATGCTCGCGCCTCGGTCAGGCCACGAAAACTCAGCGAAAGGACCTCGGCTACGCCGGTAAGAAAGATACCCACGCGATTTCGATTCAATGGGTAAGCCTTCCTGATTCCGCTCGGATAAACGTGGGTCCTATCGACTCCTGCTTGGAAGTGTTGCGGCTCAGCCGTAATCAGCGGAAGTTAAAGATCGGGCAGTTAGCGGGAAATCATTTTCAGTTGCGTCTTTACGGTGTCGTTACCGGAAATCTTAGCGAGCGGTTGAAGGCCATCGGTAGCGTCGGTGTCCCGAATTACTTCGGTCTTCAGCGATTTGGCCGATCAGGTTCCAATCTCGGGAAGGCACGGCGACTCGCTCGTAGGGATCCTAGTGGAAGCCAGCGATTACATCCTAGGGATGGTATGGCGGCATCAGCCGCCCGCTCAGCAGGCTTTAACGCTGTCGTTGCCGAGCGACTGGACAAAGATCGATGGCTTGATGTTGCGGTCGGCGATGTGGTCTCACTGGCTGGCCGGGGTAGTCATTTCTTAGCATCAGAGGCTGACATATCGAGTATTCGGTCACGGATTATGGCCGGCGAGCTGGATACGACAGCTCCGATGGCTGGGAGGATCAGTAAAACCTCGTCCGAACAGAATACTTTTGAGACAGCTACTTTAAAAGCTGATCGTGAGTTGTTTGATTGGATGACCGGTATCTTTCGGGACGAGGACCGACGAGCGGTTCGAGTCTTGCCGAAGCAGTTGGAAGCTGGGGTTACAGAGAATACACTCGATCTATCGTTCTGGTTGCCCAAGGGCTCCTTTGCGACAGCCGTATTGAATGAATTAGGAACTCTGCGGGAGTTATATGCACGGACTGCTTCATGAACGCGGCCTGAGTCGCCTGGTCGAGACCCTCGGTGATTTAGGGATCAACGACGTATTTGTTTTGGATGCATTCCGTCGTGTGCCGCGTCACCTTTTCGTCGACCCCGCTGTGTCTGATTCCGCTTACACAGACGTCACTCTGCCGCTCGGATATCAGCAGACATTGTCACAGCCGTCGGTTGTGGCGCGTATGCTGGAGCTTTTACGGGGTGGTCGACAATTGAATCGAGTACTCGAGATCGGAGCAGGGTCAGGTTTTCAGACGGGTCTGTTGGCGCACCTGGCAGAGCAGGTATTTGCAATCGAGAGAATAGCGCCTTTGGCGACAGAGGCCCGCAGGCGGATGGATACACTCGAGCTTGAAAACATTGTGATCCGTCATGGCGATGGCCTACTCGGTTGGCCTGAGTTTGCGCCTTTCGATGGCATTATTTTGGCCGCTTGCCCTGAGGCGGTGCCGGATACGCTTTTTGATCAGTTAGCTGACGGGGGTCGTCTGATAGCTCCGGTTGGACTAGGCCAAAAACAACAATTGATCCTATATATTCGTGATGGTGAGACGATAGAAGAGATACCTCTAGACACCGCATTTTTTGTTCCCGCGTTGGCAGGTCTGGAATGAGTTGGTTTGGGATTTGGGTGCGTGGCCTTGCGATGGGGGCCGCTGATGCTGTTCCTGGTGTATCTGGCGGAACGGTAGCGTTCCTGACGGGCATCTACGAGCGCTGGCTGGCTGTGTTGACGTCGATAACACCAGAATTGTGGGCCGTCTTTCGTAGGGAGGGAATCCGAGGACTCTGGTTGCGTCTGGACGGGGGTTTCGTGGTTCCCCTAGTGGTTGGAATTTTGATGTCGCTTATTACCCTCGCGCATTGGATCAAGGACTGGCTTGAGGTTTTTCCTGACCGGGTATGGGGGTTTTTCTTGGGGCTCGTTTTCGCGATGGGAATCGCAATGCTGACCGACTTGCGATCCTCGATGCGACCCAAAGACTGGGTCTGGCTGGCTGTCGGTATCGTTACCGCCCTAGCCCTCGGATTGCAGACCCCGCAGTCGGCAAACCCCGCGCTCTGGGTGTGGCCCTTCGCCGGGGCGATGGCACTGTCAGCGATGCTGTTACCTGGAATTTCGGGGAGTTTCTTGTTGTTGCTCGCGGGCTTATATCCGGCAATGATTTCTGCGGTCAGTGCCCCGGATATCAAGATCTTAGCGTTATTCATCGGCGGCGGTGCCGTAGGGATTCTGATGATGGCACACTTCCTAAAGGCGTTGCTTGCGAGGTACCACACCGAGGCGTTGAGCTGTCTGACGGGTGTGGTTTTTGGTGCGCTGGTCAGGGTATGGCCCTGGCAGGGAAGGGGTGATGATGGTTCGATCAGTCTGTTGATCCCGACCGTGGACGTTTTGTGGGGTCCGCTTGGGCTAGCAGTTTGTGGTTTTGTGCTGGCATCATTGGCGTTGAGATTATCGGCTCGGGACGGGATATGATCCAATGAAATATTTCTGGGTTACGGTCGGTTTGTTGGCAGGATGTTCTGCCCCATATAACGTACCGACAGATAATCTCGGTAGACCAATCTCATCCGTGAAGATCGAAGTCACAACCATTGAGACCCCAGATCTGGATGCGGAAGAGCCGGGATCGCGCTACGTGGTTCGACGTGGCGATACTTTGTTTTCCATAGCTTGGCGTTTTGAGCAGGATCCTGATGTCCTGAAACGCCGTAATCAGTTGACTTCGGATCTCATTCGGCCCGGTCAGGCATTAAGACTCAGGGGCGAGATTCCGCCCGAACCTGAACCCGAGCCAAAGACGAACACGACGGTGAAGACATCACCGACGATTCGGGCCGAACCCGAGCCGGAGCGAAAGCCTCCTGTGTTGGAAAAGCCAGCGCCCCAGTTAAAAAAACGAGAGGAGTCGAGGCCTTCGCCTAAGGCTACACCTGTGCCGCAAATGACGGGGTGGCAGTGGCCAGTCAACGGGCCGATTCTCAAGCGGTATTCATCGAAAACACGGTCCAGTCGTTCCTTGCAGTTGGGTGGTGAGGCGGGGACCCCGGTGAAAGCCGCGGCAAGTGGTCGTGTGGTATATGCCGGTGACGGATTAGTCGGGTTCGGTAATCTGGTAATTATCAGCCACAAGGGCAAGTTCCTTAGTGCCTATGGCCATAACCAGAGCCTAGGCGTCAAAGTCGGCGATGTTGTTCAGCGCGGTCAGGTGATCGCTGCGATGGGATCGACAGGAACCGACAGAGTTAAGCTACACTTTGAAATCCGGAGACAGGGAAGGCCGATTGATCCAGTCTCCTTGATGCCAAAACGTAAGTCCTAGCCGCCGGTCGAGTTTTAAATGTCTGCCGAATGATCGTATAGTCACCCTAGCAAGTATCGTCGAGAAAGATTATTGCAGGGGGATTTATCAAGACTAAGGGTTTGGTATGACCGTGAACTTCAAGCTAATAATACTGAAACTGTCTATCCTTCTTGTCCCGTCATATTCGGTGGCCTATCTGACAGATAAGATGGTATACGTCGTCCCCACCCTCGCAGCTGCGTTGGTGGTCGCGTTTCAATTCAGGACTCGTCGGCAAAAAAACGCGGATCTGCGCGGGTGGACGAGGACGGGCTGGAAAGTGCCGGCGCTGGCGCTGACGCCGGCATCGACTGATCTCCGATGCCGATTTATTTCTTAAAACGTCGTCTAAAAACGCTCGTTGTTTCGGCGCTCTCGACCGCGGTCGGTTACGGGGTTGTCACGGAGTTTTTCTTCTCTGATACGCCTCAGGAGACCATCGAGTCGGTCATCAACACAACTACAAAGACCGTGGTTGATCAGGTCAAGGCCCAGGCGCCGTCAGTGGGCGATATTGGGCGACTCATCCCGGATATAGGACAGATAACGGGAGGGATCTCGGGCTATGATCGTAAAGAATTCGGGTCGTGGATAGATGTTGATGGGGACTGTCAGAATACCCGTCACGAGGTCCTGATCATGCAGTCAAGCGTATCTCCACGTCTAAGTAATAACGGTTGTTCTGTCACCTCTGGGCAATGGAACGATCCATACTCCGGGAAGCGTTTTAGTGATCCCACGAAGCTTGATATCGACCACGTGGTGCCACTGAAATGGGCATACGAGTCCGGTGCCGTTCAATGGCCTGCCGCAAAGAAGCGCGCGTTCGCGAATGACTTCAATAACCTTCTAGCCGTGTCCAGCAGTCTGAACCGGCAGAAGGGCGCAGACTCACCGCTTGACTGGATGCCCCCGAACCCTGCTTATCGTTGTGACTATGTGATCAGGTTCTACAAGATCGCGCGCCAGTATGATTTATTGGATCCACAGACCGCGATTGATCTCCGGGAAATGAGAACACGGGAGTGCCACTAGGTGGTGATCGTGAGGTCTTTTCATTGGGTGATCGCGGCAATCATTCTTGTCGTGGCCACGTCCGTCGTGTCAGCTTTTCCTCAGACCCTATACGTCAAGGCGGACGTATTGAACGCGAGAGAGGATCCGTTCTCGGATGCGCCGGTGGCATTCAAGTTAAACAAGGGAACAGAGGTGACCGTGCTCGACAGCCTGGACGGGTGGGGCGCCATCAAAGACCCGGATAGCCCGGGCGAGACCTTCTGGGTATCGTTACAGTTCCTGTCCGAGAGTCCGGTCGCACCAGATTCAGGTGGGGAAGACTCTGGGGACGGTAACGACGGTGGGGCGCTTGTAGTGGGCATCCTATTCGTTCTGGCCTTAGTGATTGGGATTATCAGGTATCTGCAGAGCCTTAGTCCTTTAGTCAGACTAGTCATAATGTCGGTTATGATATTGCTGATCGTGGGCGTGATGCAGTGACACGGTCATCACCAACCATTCTGGTAATGGCCCTGCTGACGCTGACGGGCTGCCTGGACCTCACGATAAAAAGCTCGGGTCTAGGTCCGGGTACCCCGGTGGCGTCGTCTGAATCCCGGTCGCCTAGCCCACCGCTGGTCGCTCAAAAGGCGCCCCCGGTCGCTCCCCCTAAACCGTCTTACGCGGTTATCTTCGACCGGCAGCCGTTGTCACCAGAGCCGCCTACAGACCAGCCTCCGAAGGCGCAGTTGATGGACCAAGAGGTCGCGGCGACCGGTTTCGGAGAAACGATAGAAAAGGCCAAGCTCGACGCGGTTAGGAATGCACTGAGCCGGAGTTTTGATCAGTTCGTCTTTGTCGAGCGGCAGATCGCCGACGACGAGATACGTCGTGATGTTGTCATATCCACCATGAATGGGTTCGTGAAAGATATCGAGTTGGTTTCTGTGACTCGCGACGAGAACGGTTTTTATTCGATATTTGCCAGCGTCACGGTCTCTGGTTCCGGCCTCGAAAACTTTATAGCCAAGTATATCTCGGTGACGGAGTTGAATCTCCAACGCTCAAAGATTAACGGTTCAGAAGTTACTCGACGCTTGGCAAAAGCGAGGGAACTGAACCTCCTAGAGGAGACCAAGCGCAAGACGCAGTGGGACACGGCGTCGAAACTAATGGACAGGATACTGGACGGCTACCCCGGGCATATCATAGCGGGTGCCATGACGAGTCTGTCGTTTAATGAGCGGGTCCCGGACATTCTGCAACTCTCGTTCGAGTATGGTCTGGACCGCACATACGCACAGAACGTGATTGAGCAGTTGAGGCTGATCAATACATTGACCAGGGACTCGGGCCGCACCGATCAGGTTGGCTATGTGTGTTTTTCTGAGCTCAGAGAGCTGGCGCCTGCGAACTGCGCGTATGCCCCGTTTACGGGTAAGGCGACACAGACGCTCTATCAGGTCAGACGTGGCCGGGCAGCGGTGCAACATTCGCTGTTGGTGCCCGTGTTCGATGACCTGAACCGTTACATCGATTGTATCGACATCGATATCAACAACGCAGGCGGTTCGGGCTCATCGGGAGCGATGTTTAGTCAGGTAGCATTCAGCCGGTTTCCCGGTAACGCGGTCAGGTGGGTCGAGCCGAGCGGTCTGGTCACACGTTCCGACGGCTCTGGGACGTACTTCGATAATGTTTTGTTCCTCAACGGTCTGGGTGTGACGAGGGATGGGAACACGGGCTCGATTCGTCAATGGAAGACGAGCACCAAGGCATACGCCAAGAGATTCTTTAACGAGCGTAAGAAACGGCGTGCGGAGTACTTTTACCCGTTCCTGGTTCTGAAGACCGGCCGTGGTCATTTATTGAATATCAGCGAGCCATCGAGCTTATACAAAGACGCAAAAAAATTATGCAAGGAGGAGGGTCAGAGACGTCACTTGTCAGCGAAGGCCCTCAAGAGTAACTTAAACTCAGGAGAGAAATAGTTTTATGTTTGAACGAAAAAGCAGAATGGCAGGGAGCGATTGGATGAGACGAATTATGACTGGGTGTGTGGCCTTGGCCATAGGTTTCTCCGGGGCGGTTTACGCCGACGCATACTGCGCACAAGACAGCAGCGACGGCGTTATCTTGGATGAACCCCGCTCACGGGTAGTGTCCGTCTACCGGCAGCCGGTTAAGTTCCAAGATCGGAGCGGGGTCCGGAAGGCCACGGTGATTGCACAGGAACGTGCCAAGGGAAACATCGTCAGGTTCTTTTCTCAGGAACAGTCAACCTCGCGAGAGATTGAGGAGGTTGATGAGGGCGGTGAGGAGGCTACGCGGATTTTAGACTCTAACGGTGACCTGGTCACCAGGACGATCACTCGTAACCAGTCTGAGATCCTACGCCAGCTCGATGCCTCGTTCGCGGTATCGAACCTGAAGGGGATCCTCCAGATCGAGGAGTCGTACGATAAGGAGTTGAGCGAGGTCTGTGTAGCGATGGGATTCAGCGCCAAATCCACCAACATGGTCGAGAAGAGCAAGGGCTGGATGGAGGGTAAGGGTAATACGACAACGACCTCGAGCGGTGTCTCGCTAGAGCCTAGCAGTCAGACCGTGGACTCTTACACCCGGGTAAGAAAGGACGATTGGTAGACCTCTCAGCAGACAATGTCTCCAAAAAAGTTTGGAGAAACTTTTGCAGGGATAAGTTTTGATACTCAAACAATCACTAAAGTTTCGGACGCATCGCACTAAAGTTGATTCTTATCATACGATGTTTTAGATTTGCATTGTCTCATACGCCGACCTCTTCTTTCTCATTGCTATTAATTTCGGCTGAATCGACTTCATCGTTGATAATCCGGACAACAAGCAATTCTAGTGAACTTAAACTGCTTAATATCCATTGATGAACGGTATCCGAATATTTTTCATTACTTTTGTCATCTAGCCTAAGTCGCTTTGGAAATAGGTTTGATGGGCCTTCAAACACGATGGATTGTCTTGATGCATTTTCGCTTACTCGAAATGACACTTTCCCGCCGGTGATGGTCTCCATTTCACCTTTGAATTTTCTCATGAAATTGAAGAGCATGAAGTTATCTTTTGGATCACCAGCATTCGTTTCCAGCTTGAGAGGGGAACTGGAACTCAAAGACGCTACGAATACGACGGGGGATTGCGATATGTCACTGTGCTTTCTTGCCAAGCTGCCAGAAGAGTGTGTCGATTTGATGGGTGTAATTCGGGGATCAAAAACACAGCCACTATCGCTCATGATCGAGGCAAAACGTTTCCAATAGTTGATTCTATCTTTAGCCATTTTTCCAGCGTCATCATCATTCATATTAGCGAAAATACCCTCATCAGTGGTCGAGATGGCAGTGACGGCAGTGATTTTTAGACCATCCGTCATATATTTTTCAAATTGCTCACCTTGAACACTAGTCAAAATTTCATCCTTGATTTCCGTAAGAAGGCGAGACGTTTCTGGCAAACGATTGCGTTGCCAATTTTTTAACCAGACAATTTTAAACAGAGATTGCTCCCACATTTCGTCGAAATCGTCTTCGTGTACCTCCATGGCCTTATCTAGTGCTCTTGAGATTTCCAAGTTTTCTTCATGGGGCCCACCGGTGATCTTGTTCACAAAGTCGGAGTCCCATGAGCTAAAATCTGGTTGTCGAAGCAGCAGGTCATAGACTTTGGGATAACTAATCTGGCAGCAAACTAAAGCAAAAATTAGATTTTTCAGAACGTCATCTTTATCAAGGCTTGAAGCATTTTGGAGCTTCAGAAGAGACAAAGAATTGAAGAGCCGCTTCATTGCTCGAGGATTATGACCGAGGGTCAACTTGACGAGTTTCTCAACGTTACCAATCCCCTTTTTCTCGCCTTTCTTAAAATAGTCGATACCTATGAGATGATTGGTAATGTATTTGGTGAGTTTATAGTCTGCCATGGGCATCATGAACGGCAATTGGATGATTTTATCGAAGAATGCTCGAAACTCCCATTCGTTATCAGGTGTTGGTTCACCGAATTTTCCTTTGAGTCCCTTCACTACGACGTGATAATCGATGGCTAAAACGAATACGCAGCGCGGGACTGTAAATATGTTTTTGAGTAGTTCTAGAACCATTACTGCAACTGATGGCTCTAATCTGTCCAAATCGTCAACGAAAACAACAAATCTCTGAGCGTCATTCTCTTTGCGCTCTACGACGGTTTTTATTATATCTACGAGCGACGAACGCAGTTGTTTAACTGTGTTTGCGCCAGTCGAATTGCCGAGTAATTCTTCAGCAACTTCGCCTCCTTTCATACCCATTGTCATTGTAGCACCGACGCGGACAGCGCTTTTCGCCAGAGCGCCTAGCGCCGCCTTGGCCCTATTGGCTGTGTTGTAGCTATTGTCAACTTTTGCTATTTCTTCAATGATTTCTTCAATAATTGACAGTAGGCATTGCTCTGGACTTTTGAGCAATGAATGTTCCCAGGTATTGATCCAAATAC
>MDTB01105620.1_pt1 | contig 33508 bp, 32 predicted proteins | sample 811161 | NCBI WGS metagenome assembly MDTB01 (sample SAMN05326650, study PRJNA326480) | marine metagenome | isolation source: seawater | place: Mediterranean Sea | collected 2009 | reverse complement strand
TCAAAAATAGAATTTAATTACCGCGGGGTGGAGCAGCCTGGTAGCTCGCAAGGCTCATAACCTTGAGGTCGGCGGTTCAAATCCGTCCCCCGCAACCAAACTTTAGTAATTCAAATTTGAATTATATTTTTCTATAATAGAAATAACACAAAAAGCTTTTTCATTTAAAAAATTATTTGAATAAATAAAATTGTTTCCATTATATTTTATATAGCAACCGAGAATAATATCGAAAAAATAGACGAATTGTTTAATACAGGAAAAAATTATTAAATTATGAATAAAATGTAGAAAATTTTTAGCTTGAAAACAAAAAAAATTGAAAAAAAATTGAACTTAAAAAAATCAGACTTTAAACTAATTTTCTAAACTAAAATTCGATTTTTTTGAATCTTCAAGGAAAGCTTTGACAGTGTCAGTTGTGAGTTTTTCAAAGCTTTTCCCAAATTTTTCAATTGTTTCAATAATTGCTGGAGGGACTGTTATTATATGGCACCCTAACTTTTTTGCTTGTAGATAATTATAAGGTTCCCTTGTACTAGCCCAAAGTATTTGTACATTTTTATATTTTCTTGAAATTTTTAAGCTTTCTTTAAATTGTGGAATTGGGTCTTTACCACTATCGCCCATCCGACCAGCAAATATTGAAATTATAACTTTTGTTCTTTTGTTTATAATTTTTAGAATTTTCTTTGTTTGTTGAGGTGTATAAACAGCGGTTATATTTAGTTTTATGTTATTATGGTTAAGGTTTTTGATTACTTTACCCGTAAATTTTCCTTTAGAATTGGTAACTGGGACTTTAACATAAACGTTTTTACCCCATTTACTTATTATTTTACCTTGATCAATCATCCTTGTTAAATCATCAGCAAAAACTTCACAAGAAACGGGTTTGGAAGTTAATTTAAGTATTTTCTTTGAATATTTAGAATAGTTTTTAGCTCCTGCTTTTCTCATCAAACTGGGATTGGTGGTGAAACCTTTTACTATTTTTTTTTATTAAATTTTTTTATAAGTTTAATGTCAGCGATATCACAGAAAATTTTTGTCAACTACAAACTCTTTACTATTTCTTCAGTCATTTTTTTTGCATCAGCAAATAGCATTAATGTATTATCCCTATAAAAAAGATCATTATCAATTCCAGCATATCCAGGAGATAAGCTTCTTTTTACAAATAAAACTGATTTACTTTTTTCTACATCTAATACTGGCATACCATAAATCGGACTCTGTGGATCAGACTTGGCAACTGGGTTTGTAACATCATTTGCACCTATTACATAAGCAACATCACAATTTGCAAAATCATTATTTATTTCCTCTAATTCAAAGACTTCATCATATGGTACATTGGCTTCTGCTAATAAAACATTCATGTGGCCTGGCATTCTCCCAGCAACTGGATGAATAGCATATGAAACTTTTACACCATTTTTTTTTAAAGCATCTACCATTTCTCTCAATGCATGTTGAGCTTGAGCTACTGCCATTCCATATCCTGGCACTATAATTACTGAAGATGCATTTTTCATTAAAAAAGCAGCATCATCTGCATTACCATTTTTTACTGGTTTTTGATCTTTATTGTCTGAACTCGCAGAAGTTTGATCATTTGCACCCCATCCTCCAAGTATTACATTAAAAAATGACCTATTCATTCCTTTACACATTATATAAGAAAGAATGGCACCTGAGGAACCGACTAATGCTCCAGTAATTATTAATGCTGTATTTTCTAATGTAAATCCTATACCAGCAGCCGCCCAACCTGAATAAGAATTTAACATGGAAATAACCACTGGCATGTCTGCTCCACCAATTGGTATTATTAATAAAACACCTACAATAAAAGATATTAATACTATCGACCAAAATATATTAGATGATTGCGATACACATAAATAATAGATCAAAAATATTATTGCTAGCCCTAAGATCAAATTAATTAAATGTTGAAATTTAAAAGTTATAGGAGCACCTGACATTATTCCTCTAAGTTTCAAAAATGCTATAATTGAACCTGAAAAGGTAATAGCTCCAATTGCTGCCCCAAGCGACATTTCAATTAGACTTGCCAGTTTAATATTTCCGACAATTCCAAGGCTAAATGCTTCTGGTTTTAAAAATGCAGAAATAGCCACAAATACAGCAGCTAAGCCTACAAGACTATGAAAGCCAGCAACGAGCTCGGGCATTGCCGTCATTGGTATTTTAAAAGCAATAAATGCTCCTATAGAACCTCCTAGTAATAAAAAAACTAAAACGTAAATGAATCCTGGTCCAAAGTTTCCTACTGATAAAAAAGTAACTATTATTGAAATAACCATACCAGCAATACCAAAGTAATTTCCTTGTCTTGAAGTTTCAGGAGAAGATAATCCTCTTAGAGCTAGTATAAATAATATACCTGAAATTAAATAAAATATTGCTGATAGATTTGCAGACATGTCTATTTTTTCTTTTTTTTATACATTTGCAACATCCTTTGAGTTACAAGGAAACCACCAAAAATATTTACTGCAGCAAGAATTATCGCAAGAAAACCAAAAATAGTTGAACTTTCAAAAATATTTTCTGATGAATTGGATAAAGCTGCGATTATAGCTCCAACAATTATCACTGACGAAATTGCATTCGTTACTGACATTAAAGGAGTATGCAAAGAAGGAGTAACGCTCCAAACTACATAGTATCCAACAAAAATTGTTAAAATAAATATACTTAATCTAAATATAAAAGGATCTATTTCCATTATTTAACCATAGTTTTTTGTATTATTTCATCTTCTAAATTAACTTTAAATTTTTTCTCTTTATTATCATATAAATTATTTATAAAATTAAACATATTTTTTGCATATAAATTTGATGCTGAAACTGGTAATTTATTTAATATATTTGTTTCACCAAAAATTTTTACACCATTATTATCTACAACCTCATTTTCCTTAGTTAATTCTGAGTTTCCACCTTGTGAGGCTGCCAAATCGTAAATAATTGAACCACTTTGCATTACATTAATCATATCCTTTTTTATTATTATTGGTGCTTTTCTTCCTGGTATTAAAGCAGTACATATAACAATATCAATTTTTTTTAATGTTTCTTTTAATAATTCCTCTTGTTTTTTTTTGAAATCCTCAGAAGCTTCTTTTGCATATCCTCCTTCAGTTTCTAAATTTTCTGATCCTTCTACAGTTAAAAATTTTCCACCTAAACTCTCAACTTGTTCTTTAGATGCTAATCTAACATCCGTTGCAAAAACTATTGCACCCATTCTTTTTGCTGTTGCTATTGCTTGCAGACCTGCAACCCCTGCACCAACTACTAAAACTCTCGCTGCTGAAATTGTTCCAGCTGCAGTCATCATCATAGGAATTGCTTTTTGAAAATGTGAAAAAGAGTCTACTACCGCCTTATAGCCTGCTAAATTTGCTTGGGATGAAAGTATATCCATAGACTGTGCTCTAGTAATTCTTGGCAACAATTCAAGAGAAAAACATTTTACATTTCTTGATGAAATTTCCTCTAATTTTTTTTCATTAGAATAAGGGTTAAGTACACCAATTAAAATTTGGTCTTTTTTGAATTTATTTAAATTGTCATCCTCTGGAATATTCAATTGAACTATTGCATCTGAACTTGAAATAATATCATCTATTTGATTGATAATACTAGCACCTTCAATTTCGTACTCTTTATCTTTAATTCCTAAATGGGTTGCATAATCTTTACATAGTTTTACTTCAATTCCAATTGAATTATATTTTTTTAATACATCAGGAGTTATTGCAACTCTATTTTCAAAACTTCTATCTTCTGATATCGAACCAATTATCATATTTACTTAGTATATGATTGAGACATTATTTTTGCCTAGCTTTAAACTTGGGATTTTTCTTATTAATAATATAAACTCTTCCTCTTCGTCTAACTAACTTAGAGTTAAGATCTCTCTTTTTTAGTGATTTTAAAGAACTTGCTATTTTCATATTTTAAATTGCCTGGCAATGTCCTACTCTTCCATGTCTTAAGACAAAGTACCATCGGCGCTGAAAGGCTTGACTTCCGAGTTCGAAATGGGATCGGGTATTACACTTTCGCAATAATCACCAGGCAATGAACTTATATTCAAAAATTAATATTTGTAAATATTAATAATTTGGTACAAAAAATTTAATATTTTCAACAATAACACTATTTTGTTACAAATTTGAGAAATATCTTAGAGAACAAACTTAAACAAATGATTAAAAACTAATTAATTTCTAGTATTTCTTTTACGTATGGTATCAGAGCATTTCCTATTTTCTGACTTCCTAATTGATTATGATGAACAAAATCATAAACAGATGCATCATCAAGAATATTTTTTAAATATAATTTTAATACTGAAGGTCGGGTGGATGTGTCCATTTCAGAAATTACTTGGCTCTGAGCTATAAAAACTTGTCCTACATCAACGCAATAGCTTTCTTCTACCTCATTCTGTTTCTTGGGACTAGGACTTAAATTCCAAACCGATTTTTCACTTTCAAACTTACATAGAGCAACCGCTTGTTGTACGATTAATATTTTTGAGTCTGGAAAAAACTTATTTGTGTATAAAATTAAATTTTTTACAAGTTGAGTATAAAAATCATATCCAAATTTTTTATTAGGTTCAGGTATATCTTTGTAAATACCTGGATCAGTTAGTGGTCCTGACTTTGTATTATGTCCTGCCCACACAGTTCTATTTTCTATTTTACTTATTGAATTAAAAAATCTATTCTTAGCATTTTTTATTTCTGTATATAAAAAAGAATTTTTTGACAAAGCAACCCGAATCTTATTCATAATGTTTTTACCCTTATAAAGATTATCATATCCAGATAGCCCTTGGTTTCCTTGGTTAAGTAATAATGTATCATTGATACCAATATAAAATATGATTAGTGGAATTTTAAAATTATTTAGTTCTCTTGAATGCCAATTTTTTATTGAAAAAAGATGACCATAAGTCGTTTGTCCATCAACTCCAGCATTTATTATATTGAAATTATTAGGTAAATTTTTTTCCATAAAACTTTGCCAAGTATCATCATCAGATACATATCTTTGGTCAGTAGTAGAACCTCCGATAGTTAAAATTATATCTTCATCAACTTGATTATTAAATCCACGATAACCTTTTTCATCTCTTGAATAAGTGGTCAATATTTTTTTATTTGATCCATATAATTCTGTGACATCATATTTTATGTCTTTATTCCAAAGCGCAGCCGGAACTTTATAGACATTTGGCTTTGGTTTTATCCAGTTACCCATAATTAAATCAATTATAATTATAATTATGACAAATAAAATTACATTGATAACTATTATGTTTAATAATCTAGTATTATTTTCCATTATTATGTTAATTAAATATTTTCAATAAAGTTTAAATAATTATATAATTAATGTTAAAATAACTTTTTTTTCCAAGTTTCTGGAGTTAAATCATTTATTATTTCTAAATCATAATTATAAGAAAAATTTTTTGGACCTCTTTGTTTAATAAACTCAATCAAACGAGTAATAGTTTCATCCACTGTGTGCTTAGTTTTATAGTTTAGTAATGTTCTAGCTTTCTCATTTGAACAATTAGCGAATTTTACTTCACCTGGACGATCAGGATAATATCTTGGCTCTTTATTAAATTTTAATTGATTTGAAATCAGTTTAAATAAATTATTGATAGTAATAAAACTTTCATCAGATGGACCTATATTTATAACTTCTGAATGAATTTTATTATCTGTAATCATTTTATCTAGACAAAAAATACAATCTTTTACATCTGAAAAAGATCTTTTTTGTTCTCCATCTCCATAAATTATTGGCGTTTTATTCTGCAGCATTAAATTTATCATTATTGAAGCTACATTTCTATATGGATCATCATATTTTTGGTTTTCTCCAATAATGTTGTGGGGCACTGCTATGTTGTACTCAACTCCATGAAGTTTGCATAAATTTATCAGTATTTTTTCAGCTGCAAGTTTAGATATTCCATACGGATCTAAAGGCTCTGGGTTGTCAGTTTCTTTAAAAGGAATTTTAATTTGACCATACCTTGCCATTGAGGAACAAAAAACAATTCTCTTAACTTTATTTTGAATTGCTGAGCTAAAAACAGCAGTTGATCCTGCAACGATATTTCTACTGATTAAGTAAGGTGAAAATACTGAAAGGCCTTCATGCGCATAAGCAGCAGTATGAACTACAACATCTACTCCTTTTGTAATTTTTTTTAATTCCTCAAAATTCTCACAATCAGTTTTAAAAAAGTTTACTCTTTTGTCAACATTAAGTATGTCTCCTCCAACCATACTATCATTACCACTTACCTTGTAATTTTTCGATAAATAGAAATCTGCTAAGTTTGAGCCTAAAAACCCTGCAACACCTGTTATAAATATATGCATAAATGTTTTCTTTAAACTAAAAATTCATTTCAAACAAACTAATTATCTCTATTTTTTATTTAGTACCTTTTTTCAAACAAATTAACAAAATTGTTAGATAAACTAAAAAAAGTACGATTATCAATTTTAAAGGATTAATCTCAAAATAATTAAATAGAAATATTGGTAAAAAAATCATTATTGATAAAATAAAGATTGAAATACTATGATTAAATTTTTTTAATAAAAGGTGGTGAAAATGATTATTATCACCTTCAAAAGGACTTTTATTTTTGATAATTCTTAAAATACATAACCTAATCATATCAATACCTGGTAATAATAAGTATAAGAAAATTTCTTCTATAAAATAATTTTTTCTCCAATTGTAATCTGCAATTAAAATTATAGAAATTAAAAATGATAGAAAATATGATCCATTATTTCCAAGGAATATTTTACCTTTAAAATTCATATATGAATAAAAAATCAAACTAATAAAAAAAACAATTAAAAAATCGTGATTTAAATCTTTGAATAAGAAAATTAATAAAAAAGAAAAGTATAAGATTGGGCTTTGAAGGTTAATTCCATCAAACATATTTGCTGCATTCATAAATGCTATAATACAAAATATAGTAAAATAAATTGAAAAATTATTAAAATAAATACTATTTTCAAAGTTAAAAAAATTTAATTCTTTTATTAAAAGATTGGGATTTGATAAAATTAGTACATATAAAAATAATATAAATATTAAAATTTTTCTTGAGGGTCTTGTATCATATACATCATCGTAGAAGCCAATAATGTAAATAGAAATACTTGTGCTAATAAATATAAATAATTGTTTAATAGATATAATCCTTATATCAAATAGAAGTTGACTACCAGTAACATCATTGACCCCAGTAAAAATATCAAAAAAAATAAATAATAAGAAATTTGTAAAAAAAATTATACCACCTATTAAAGGTGTTGGGTTTGAATGTATTTTTCTATTTTTAGTAGGATAGTCAATTATTTTAAAAAAATTTGCTATAGAGTTTGCTAGATAACAAATTAATATATTAAAAAAAATTAGAAAAATTAAAAATATTATAAAAATTTTACTCATATTTGCTACTCTTAACTAATGCTATAGATAAATAAAATCCTATAGGCAAATAATAAAGAATACTAAGCCAATTATTAAAAAAATTTCCACTTGGGACTAATGGAAATATATTTGCTGTGATTATTGATAACAAACAAATTTGAAATAAATATGAGTGATTTTTTTGATTTTTGTCATAGATTTTAATATTTGAAATAAATAATTTTATCAAATACGTATAGACCAATAACAAAAATAACAACCCAAAAACTCCATTTTCAGTTGTAATTTGAATTAAAGTATTATGGGGATGTGTAGAGCAACTGCTAACTGATCTTTTAAACTTACCACAATTCTCCTCATACATGTTATGTCCGTGACCAAGTAATGGCTTTTCTAAAAACATTTTATATGCTGCTATATATAATTCGTGATGATCAGGAGAAAAAATCATAAAATTTTCTTTGTTAGTATATGAGCTGTTTTCATCATTTTCTAAAAATGCAAGAGTAGAAACTACCATTCTGTTTTTTATCCCTTGATTCATTGTAACTAGTATAAAAATTAAGGAAAAAACAAATAATGAAATGACTATAATTTTTTTCCTAAAATTTTTTAATTGGATAAAAAGATAAAAAAAACAAAAAAGAACTAAAAAAAAAGCTAGTCGCTCTCCAGATATAAAGATCACAATTAAAGCAGCAATTATAAAAATTATAAACAATAAGTTATTTATTTTATTTTCACAAAAAAAATATAGTCCAATTATAATTAGTATTAATCTAGAGAGATAGCTACCTAAAATTAATTCATCACCAAAAATACCACTAGTTCTTAAAGTAATTGCTGACGTATATGAATCTTTCAAATAATAAATTGAATGACCAAATAAATTTGATCCAAATATAAATTGAATTAAAGCATCAAATATGACTAAAGATATAGTTAATAACGATATTTTAAAAAATGAATAATAAATTTTTTTATTTACTTTTGATAAATAAACTATTGCCAATGAAAATAATAAGAATCTTATATATGGAACAGACGATTTTAATGACTCTATTGTATTATCTGCCCATATAGATGAAATTATAAGGTAAATATAAAATGAAAAAAAAAAATTTTGAAAAAATGTTTTTATAATAAAACCATTGTTTATTTTTAATGGAGAAAAATAAAAAAAAAATACCCATAAGTGTTATAATTAAATCACTTAAAAATGGTCCTGTAACTAATGCTGCTGGCAACAGATAAAAAAGAAATGAAGTAATAGAATTTAAATTTTTCTGAGTCATCATTAAATTTAGATCCAACCTTTTGTTTTATTATAAATTATTGCTAAATATTCATATAAGATTATTTTTATTTTTTCATAACTAACTCCCCAAGTCAGTTTGCCTCTTGGTGAGTCTATCATTCTTGGAATAATTATTTCGATATCTGGAAAATTTTTTTGCCATATTAATTTACTTCTTAAAGTATGATATGGAGATGTTAAAAAAATAATGCTTTGTACATTATTTTTATTTAAGTGAGTGTTGACTACTTTAATATTTTCGAATGTATTATATGGGTCTTCTTTCAACACGATTATATCTTCTTTAATAATACCCTCACTAATTAGTAGAGATTTGATAATATCGGCTTCTCTAAAAAGAGCCACTCTACCTGTTAAAGTAATTTTTATATTAGGGTAGGTTTTTTTAATATTTTTAATATCAATAATTCTCTTTTGAAAACTTAAATTATGGTAATTATTTTCACCATCACCTGAAAATACAACTATCATTTCTACATTTTTAACTTTATCTTCAACAACTAGAAAGTTTCCAAAATATGGGATTAAAGGTGATTTAAAAATAACTAATAAAAATATTATAATTAAAAAAGTTTTTTTTATATTTGTATAGAATAGTCTATTATAATTTTTTAAAAATCTTTTTCTCCAACTTATAGTGTCTAATTTTTGGTCAACTATCCTATTTTCAATTAATTGATTAAAAAATTTAATTCTACTTTCCCAAGAATTTTTTTTAGCAGCCTCTATTCTTCTGTTAATTCTTAATATAGTGTTATTTTGAAGACTTTCTTTAATTTTTTCACTAAATTTTTCATAATTATTTGCAATATGTATTACATTTTTATGATTTTCATTGTAAATTTTTGATTCTAATAAGTTAGTTGAAACAACTGGCAAGCCCATAGATAAGTATTCATTAAGTTTACAACTGTATACGCTATTAGTAAATTGATTAACCTTATATGGAATAATTCCTATATCGAATCCTTTTAAATAGGAGGGTAGCTGATCATGTTTAATTTCATTTAAAAAAAATAGATTTTTTAGGTTTTCTAGTTTTTTTATATTTACGTAAACTCTTCCTATAATTATAAAATTAAAGTTGGGATTTTTTTTACAAACAAATTCTAATAAATCTTGGTCAAAAACTTCTGTAACAGCTCCAATATATCCAATTACTGGTTTACCCTTTATTAAGGTTTTCTTTCTAACTTTTTTAAAATTAAATTTGTTTAATTCAACACCTGCCGGTAAATAAAATACGTCTTTTGTAACTAAATTTGCTTTTTTTTTAAGGTTTGTAGAAATTACAAAAGTAATATCCATTTCTTTAAAAAATAGATTCTCAAAATCATCAATCTTTTCATTTTTATTTTGAATACCTTTCATCTCGTTTGCACAATAATAAATATTAAAATTTGCATTCACTATATTTTTAATTTTATGTGATAAAGGTGTAGGTAAAAAAGATACTAAAATATCATTTTTAAACTTTAATGTTTTCAACCAATTAGAAAGTAAAAAGTTAATAATAATTATGTTAAAGTAATAACAAATTTTACTAAAAGGAAAAGGTAGTAGAATTGGTGAAAATATAAATAAATTTCTTTTAACTTCTTTAAATCCTTTTGCGCTTTTGAACCAACTATTAAATCTATCTCTTATCCTAGATATATCTGAAATTTTTGCTGAGCGAATACCAGTATTTTCAATGTATAATACTCTATTATTTTGTTTGAGTAGAGAACTAACAAGACGGTGTTGAGTTTGCCAATTTGTTTTCCAGTCAATTGATCCTATTATGATTATATCTTTATTTTTTATCATAATCTAAAATCAGAATACTTTTTATTAAAATATCCTTTTATGTCAAAAAATATACTTTTTTGTTTTAAATAAGACTTAATAACTTTAATACCTTTTTTCACTATAACTTTGTGAGGAACTGCCAAAATAATTATATCAAATGTGTTTTTTTTAAGTTTTTTAACTAAAATAATATTTTTCTCTTTAAAACTTTTGATATTAGCAACCTCATCATAAATATATATTTTTTTATATCTATTTTTTATCAACTTTGAAAGTTTTAAAGATTGTGAATTTCTGATATCTGGACAGTTTTCTTTAAAAGTAATACCAAGTATTAAAATTTTTAATTTTTTTTTATTAAGTTTTTTAATTTTGATATGTTTTCCAAGTTGGAGAGTTATATATTTAGCCATTGAATCATTTAATTTTCTTCCAGCTAAAATTATTTTGGGATTGTACCCTAATAATTTTGATTTATAAGTTAAATAATAGGGATCAACTCCAATACAATGACCTCCCACTAAGCCCGGTAAATATTTATGAAAATTCCATTTAGTCGAAGCTGCATTTATTACTTGATTTGTATCAATATTTAATTTTGAACAAATTATAGATAGCTCATTTGCTAAAGCTATATTTAAATCTCTTTGTGTATTTTCAATTACTTTAGCAGCTTCTGCAACCATAATTGAAGAAGTTGGAATAATTTTTGCTTTAATTATTTTTCCATACATGAATTTTAATATATTTAATGTTTTTTTGTTTGAGGCTGATACAATTTTTGAAATTTTTTCTAGTTTATGCTTTTTATCACCTGGATTAATTCTTTCTGGAGAATATCCACAAAAAAAGTCTTTATTATATTTAAGCTTTGATATTTTTTCTATTACTGGAACGCATTGTTCTTCTGTTGCACCAGGATATACAGTGGATTCGTAAACTACAATAGATTTTTTATTCATAACCTTAGCAACTAACTTTGAAGCCTTTTTTAAATAGTTAAAATCTGGTTTGTTTCTTACTGTTACAGGAGTTGGGACAGTTACAATAAAAATATTACACTCTTTCAAATCATTTGGTTTATTTGTAAAAAAAATTTTTTTTGCTTTTTTAAATTCAGCTAAATTTGTCTCATTAGTTATGTCTTTATTATCTTTTAATTCTAAAATTCTTTTTCTATTTAAATCATAACCTATAACTTTAAAGAAACGGCTAAGTGACAAAGCTAAAGGCGTTCCAACATAACCCAATCCTATTACACCAATAATCAAATTTTGCTTCATTGCTTTGCTTGGTACATTAATTTTTTATATTTTTCGAAAACTATTTTTTCATTAAAGTAATTTTCAGCTTTTTTTCTACTATTTTGACCCATAATCAATCTTTTTTTATAGTTAAGATTTAAAAACTTATACATGACTTTTTTAAGAGATTTTTTACTTTTAGCTTTACACAAAAACCCATTATATTTATCAGTAACAACTTCTCTACAACCTGGCACATTAGTTGTAATTGCAGGTATTCCCATTGCTGAAGACTCTAATAGAACTCTTGGAAGTCCTTCTCTATAGGATGGTAAAACAACACAATCTGAATTAGTTAAATATTTTCTTATATCATTTTTATGTCCAAGAAAATTTAAAATTTTTTCATTTTTAAATTTTAAATATTCACTGTAAGAAATTGATGTTCTATTTTTTTCATCAACAAAACCAATAACTGAAAATGTCACTTTAATTTTGCTATTTTTTTTTATTTCTTTTGCCGCATTTATAAATTCTATAATACCTTTGTCTTTAATTAATCTTCCAATAAATAAAAAATTTATATTTTTTTTATTTTTTTTATTTTTAACAACGCTGTATTTTTTTAAATCAATTCCTGATCCTGGAATCAAAAAAGAATTTTTTTTTTTAACTAGTTTTTTTTTGATAAAAAAATTTCTGTCATCTCTATTTTGAAATAAAGTAATATTGTTTTTTCCTAAAGCAATTTTGTAAAATAAGGTAACTATTTTTGTAAAAAAAGTGTTTTTAATAAAAGCTGTCCCAAGACCAGTAACATTTATAATTGATTTGATATTTAAAACATTTGCTACGAACGCTCCATATATATTAATTTTATGAGTAAATCCTAAAAAAAAATCAGGTTTTTCAAAGTAAAAAATTTTAAGAAAATATAATATAAGTCTTAAATCATCAAATGGTGAAAAACTTTTTCTATTGATAGGTATTTCTATAAATTTTACTTTTAGTTTTTTTAAATTTTTGAAAGAAAAATCTTTTTTTGATAAAATCAATAATTTATTTTTATCCTTCAAAAAAAAATTAATTAAATTTTTTCTAAAATTTAAAATATTCCAGCTAGAGTTAGAACTAATGATTATTTTCATAATTTCTATTTGATAAATAAATATAAATAATGTTAAATAATACATTAATTAAAAAAATATTGTAATTTCCAAAAAAAAATTATGAAAAAAAAATCAAGGAAATTTGCACTTATTGGTGCTGCTGGATTTATTGCCCCAAAACATATGGCGGCAATTAAACAAAACAAGTCAGAACTAACGCTAGCTTTAGATCCAAATGACAGTGTAGGTATAATTGATAGATTTTTTCCAAATACCTTTTTTTTTACAAAAACAAAAAAATTTATTAAAAATTTAGACAAGGTTGATTATTTAAGTATTTGTTCACCAAATCATCTTCACTTTGACCATATAAAAATAGGTTTAAAAAATAATTTAAATGTAATATGTGAAAAACCTTTAGTATTAAATAAAGGACAAATTTTAAAATTAGAAAAATTAGAAAAAAAAATTAAGAAAAAAATCTATGTTATAATGCAACTTAGATACCACAAACCTTTTTTGAATTTAAAAAAAAAATTGAAGAAAAATAAAAACAAAAATAATGTTGAGGTAACATACATTGCATCAAGAGGAAACTGGTATCAAACAAGTTGGAAAGGAAATAGTCAAAAGTCAGGAGGTATTATAAATAATATAGGTATTCATATTTTTGATATTTTGGTATGGCTTTTTGGAAAGTTAATTAATTGTGAGGTTCACATTTTAAAAAATGATGTTGCTGCTGGTAAACTTTTTTTCAAAAATACTGAAGTAAAATGGTTCTTATCTACAAACAGTAAATACTTGCCTAATGAGTTCATTAAAAAAAATATACCATCTTTAAGGTCAATGACGTTTAATAACGAAAAAATAGAATTTTCAAAGGGAATAGCAAATCTACATGATAATTGTTATAAAGATTTCATAAAAAATAAAGGTTACAGGCTTAATGATTATAAAAAATGTTTTGAATTAGTTTCACAAATTAAAAAATGTAAAACAAGAACTAATAGTGTAAACCATCATCCATATCTTGAGAAAATTATTTATGGTAAATAAAATTTAATCATAATAAATTTTGCTATAATTAAAAAAATAAACGATCAAAAATTTTAGACATGAGAAAATTTAACAATTTAATATCCCAATACAAAAAAAATAAAAAAAATATTGATAAAAGCATTAATCAAGTTTTAAGAGATGGTAATTTTATAATGGGTAAGGAAATTTATAATTTAGAAGAGAAACTAAAAAAAATTACTAATTCAAAATATTGCATATCTGTTTCCTCTGGAACAGATGCTTTACTAATATCTTTAATGTCTTTAAATATTAAACCAGGTGATGAAGTAATCACTACTTCCTTTTCATGGATATCAACAGCCGAAGTTATTGTCAATTTAGGTGCTAAGCCTGTATTTATTGATGTAGATCCTAACACAGGATTAATAAAAGAAAGTTTAATAGAAAAAATGATAACAAAAAAAACCAAAGCAGTTATTATTGTTTCATTATTTGGTCAAATACCAAATATGAACTATATAAATTCAATTTGTAATAAAAAAAAAAATACCTGTTATTGAAGATGGCGCACAAAGTTTTGGTTCAAAATACAAGAATAAATACAGTTGTAATCTAACTACTTTGGGTTGTACTTCTTTTTTTCCTACCAAAAATTTAGGTTGTTATGGAGATGGAGGAGCAATTTTTACAAATAGTTATAAACTTCAAAAAGCTTGCAAAGAAATAAGGCTTAATGGAAAAAACAAATATAATAATTTTGTTAGAATAGGTGTTCAAGGAAGAATGGATAATTTACAAGCGTCTATTCTTCTAGCTAAACTAAAAAGCTTTAGAAAAGAATTAAAATATAGAAAATACTTCGCTGATAAATATATAAAAGCTTTAAAAATATACTTTCCAAAAATTAAAATTGTTGGTGCTGATAATTTTTATTCTAGTTCTTGGCCTAGTTTCAATATAATAGTAAAAAATAGAGATAAATTAAAAAAATTTTTAGAAAGAAATAATATTTTAACTAAAATATATTACGATAAGCCAATGCCACTTTACTCTCCCTACAGTAAATATAAAAAAACAAAGATTTATAGCGCAAAGGATATATCTAAAAATATATTAAGCTTACCTTTTGGACCTTATTTAAATTACCAATATCAATTGAAAGTAATAAAATTAATAATGAGATATATAAATAAATATGAATAGTCTAAAAAATAAAAAAATTTTAGTAATTGGTGGATGTGGTTTTATCGGAAGCCATGTTGTTGAGGAACTATTGAAAGAAAAAGTAAAAAAAATTTTAATATTTGATAATTTTTCTAGAGGAAAAAAAAATAATATTGAAAATTTCTTAAGAGATAAGAGAGTAGAAATATATCCTAATGGAGGTGATATAAGAGATATAGATGTACTAAATGATGCTATGAAAGGCATAGATTATGTAATTCATCTTGCTGCATTATGGCTTTTGCATTGTAAAGATTATCCTCGTGCTGCATTCAAGGTAAATATAGAAGGTACATTTAATGTATTAGAAACATGTGTAAAAAATAAAATTAAAAGATTAATATATTCTTCATCAGCTTCTGTTTATGGAGATGCAATAAAGCTTCCAATGACTGAGGAGCATCCTTTTAATAATAAAAATTTTTATGGAGCAACAAAAATTTCATCAGAAGCAATGTGTAGAGCTTTTTATGATAGATATAAATTAAATTATGTTGGACTTCGTTATATGAATGTATATGGTCCTCGACAAGATCAAAAGGCAGCATATAACGGTGTTATACCTAACTTGTTAGATAAAATTGATAAAAATCAACCCTTAATAATAGATGGAGATGGATCACAATCTTATGATTTTATCAATGTAGAAGATGCAGCTCGATGTAATGTTTTAGCTTTAAAAAGTCAAATGGTAGATAAATTTTATAATGTTGGTACTGGAAAAAAAACATCAATTAAAAATTTATGTAAACTAATTGTTAAGTTAAAAAAAAAGAATACAAAAATTACGTTCAAACCATATAAATTAGATGATGCAAGAAGACAGATAAAAAATAGAGTATCTTCAACCAAATTATCAAGAAAAGATTTAAAATTTAAATATAAATATTCTCTTAAAAATGGACTTAAAAAACTTATTTTATGGAGGAATAAGTCAGTTGAATAAGATTATCTAAATGTGTGGAATAGCTGGAATAATTAACTTTAATAAAATTAATGTTAAAAAATATGATTTAAAGTTAATGGTATCTAAAATTCTCCATAGAGGTCCAGATGGAGAAAATTATTGGATAAACAATAATATTGGTTTTGGGCATTGTAGATTAGCAATTATAGACAAATCATCAAAGGGTTCTCAGCCAATGATAAGTTTTGATGGTAGATATGTTCTTTCATATAATGGTGAAGTTTATAATTTCAAAGAGTTAAAAAAAATATTAGAAAAAAAATATAAATTTAGATCAAACTCAGACACTGAAGTGGTATTATATTCTCTAATTGAATGGGGAACAAATGCATTAAATAAATTTAATGGAATGTTTGCCTTAAGCTTTTTTGATAGAAAAAAACAAGAATTAATGCTAGCTAGAGATAGATATGGCATTAAACCTCTATATGTTTTTAAAAATCATAAGTTATTTGCCTTTGCATCTGAGCAAAAATCTTTAGTTGCGCTACCTGATTTTAAAAAAGAAATTAACTTTAATAGTATTTCAGAATATTTTACTTTCCAAAATATTTTATCTAAAAATACATTTTTTAAAAATATTGAAGTTTTTGAAGCTGGATCATTTTTAAAGTATAGCTTAAAAAATAAAAAATTTACAATTGAAAAATATTGGGAATATAATTTTAGAAAAAAACAAAACAAAAAAAAAGAAAATGAGTATATTGAAGAATTAAAAAAACTTCATGAAAACGCAATAAATAGTCAGCTTGTATCAGATGTAAAAGTTGGTTCTTATTTAAGTGGAGGAATTGACTCTTCCTCTATAACCTACATAGCATCAAAAAATATTAATAAATTTGACACATTTAATTGTGGTTTTCAAACAAGATTAATATCAAATAAAGAAAAAAAATTTGATGAAACATTTAAAGCTAAAATTATTTGCAAATATCTTAAAACAAAAAATCATAAATTTTTGATTGAACCGAAACACATAGAAAAAAGTTTAAATAGTATTGCTTATCATTTAGAAGAGCCAAGAGTTGGACAAAGTTACCCAAATTACTATGCATCTAAATTGGCCAGCAAACATGTTAAGGTCGCATTATCTGGAATTGGAGGAGATGAATTTTTTGGAGGATACCCGTGGAGATATCTAACTGGTTTAAAAATAAACAACTATAATGAATTTATAAATAAATATTATAAAATTTGGCAAAGACTAATTACTGAAGATAACAAGAAAAAATTTTTTAGTCCTATCTGGGGGAATATAAAAACTCAAAACAATAAAGAAATATTTAAAAATATTTTTAAAGGATTAAATAAAAAAATTAATAACGATACAGATATAATTAATTTGAGTTTACACTTTGAAGCAAAAACATTTTTGAAAGGTTTACTTATTTTGGATGATAAACTTAGCATGTGTCATGGTATAGAAAATAGAGTCCCTTTTTTAGATAACAATTTAGTTGATTTTGCAATGACATGTCCTGCTGATTTGAAAATCAAAAATTTTTATAATAACAGAGGAAAATATATCTTAAGAAAAATGTTAAAAAAAAATCTTCCAAAAGAAATTTATACTAACAGAAAACAAGGTTTTAGCGGGCCAGATAATAGTTGGTTTAAAAATCAAAATAAAAACTTTGTAAAAAATACTTTAAATAATAAAAATATAATTTTTAATATTATTGATAAAAATGAGGTTAACAAAATTTTAGAAAATCACTTTAATAATAAAGCAAATAATAGATTAATTATCTGGTCATTAATTTATTTTAATGAATGGTTGAAAATTAATTTTTAAATTATTTTAAGAACATAAAATATAGTAGAACTACCTAAAATTTTTGATAATTTATTTCTTCTTTGAATAGAAATTTTACAATCAAAGATAGAGTTACCCGTATAAAATAAGTTTGAGCCAATAACATTTATAGTTTTTAAGCCGTTGTCATTAAAATATTTTTTCCAAAATTTCTCTCTAGAATTAATAATTTCTGAAAATACATTATTTGAATATACACTGTGACTTCTTGGATCTATGTACCATCTTTTAATCAAACCAGTTAATAAAGTCCAAAAACACCAATTAGATGATGCACATCCATGAATTAATATACCATCTTTCTTAAGTACTCTTTTCATATCTTTTAAAAGAGTGTCTAACTTCTCTACATGGGTCAAAACATTTGAGGTAAAGACAATATCAAAAGTTTCATTTTCATAAGGCAAATTAACACCATCATATTTCTCAACTGGAAATTCAATTTTTGAAATATTATTAATTTTTTTTTTCTCTTGATTTTTTAAATCATCAAAAACTTTATATTTGTTTAAATTATAATTTGAAGATTGCAAACCATCTTCTACAGATGATGCAATATCAACTGCCTTAACATCTGATCCTAGTTTATGTAAATAATTTGATTGCCATCCAAATCCAGATCCAATTTCTAATACTTTTTTTTTATTGAAAGGAACTTGCTCAGAAACCTGCTTAATCTCAAAAATTCTATATGATTTAAGTGTAGCTAATGAAAAATTGGAGCACCAAAATGACGTGATACTATTTAACTTATCTTTTAATAATTTTAGATTACTTTTCATAAAAATTAATTTATTGCTAATAATGTAATAGTTTATAACATTTTATTATGACGATAAGTATTTTATTAACTTTTTTATTATTTTTATTAATTATTTTTTTATATAATTATAATAAAATATACTTATTAGACAAAGACAGTGAATTTAAAATAGTTCAACAAAATAAAAACAATTCAAAGTTTAATATATCATTTACACCAGTGGGTAGAGACAAACATCATATCGATGGCGAACTTATTTTTGGTGGGTTGAGTATAGAGCTTATTAAAGAAGATAAACAGAAAATAAAAATTCTTGAAAATATTGAATATTATAATTTAAAAAAAAATCTAAAAGAAAATTTTATAAATAAAATAATTGATAATAAAATAATTTTAACTTTGGAATATTTTATTAGAGTTATTTTAAATAAAAATTATTTCATTAATATTGAAATTTCAAAAAAATTTTTTGATGAAAAAAACACAATCGTATTCAAAAATTCTAGAAATTCCAAAATTTTAATTAATAATATTTCCATAATAGAATTAAAAGAAAATGAAAATAAAATTTTAAATAAAAAAAAATCAATAGAGGGCTACATTGATAAAAATTCTTATTTTGTTGATGAAGAAATTGAAATAAAGTGTAATACAGTTTTCAAAAATTTCAATATAGAATTTTTTAAATATCCAAATTTAAACAAAAAAATAATTTTATTAGAAAACGTTCTAGGATTTAAACAAAAAAATAATTCAGATTGTTATTTAAATGGAGCGGGTTGGAAAACCACAAAAAAATTTAAAATACCAAAAAATTGGGAAAGTGGTTTATATATGATCAAACTATATGATTTAAATTCTGAATTTTATTTTTCTTTTATAGTTAAAGAAAAAAATAGTAAAGAAATTACAATTTTAACACCAACAAATACATGGCAAGCATATAATGATTGGGGTGGATCTTCATTTTATAATTATAATTTAAATAAAAATATTAAAAAGATAAATACAAATATTTTGCATATGAATAGACCTAATTTTTCTTCATCACCTTTTCAAAAAAGTGGTCATTTAGCTGATCAAGAAATTTATTTTTATAAATGGATTACAGATAACAAATATAGTTATTCAACGATAGATGATCTTGATTTACATTATAATTATGATCTTTCTAAAACAAAAATTTTAGTAATTAATAATCACAGTGAATACTGGACTGAAAATATGTTAACAAATCTTGAAAATTATCTTTCTAAAGGTGGAAATTTAATTAATTTATCAGGAAACAACCTTTTTTGGAAAAGTGTAATAAATAATTTTAAAATCGAAACAATTAAACACCATAGTACACACTCTCTTGCAAATGAAAAATCTGGAATGTGGAGATACTTAAACAAAAGTGAATCTAATATTCTTGGTTCATCGTATGATACAAGGGGATATAAAACATATGCGCCGTATAAAGTAATCTTAAAAAATCACTGGATATTCAAAAATATAGAGATCAATGCAAATAGTTTGTTTGGATTTAATAATTTAACCAAAAAACATGCCTCTGGATATGAAACAAATAAAATAGATTACTGTAGTCCAAAAAATATTGAGTTAATAGCTAAAGGAACAAATATGAATAATGGTGGTGCCGATATGACATTTTATAATAATAAGTTAGGTGGAAAAGTATTTTCCACTGGATCAATTAGCTTTTGTTCCTGCTTACAATACGATTTCACTTGTTCCAAAATACTTAAAAACGTTTTTGATAAATTTTTAGATAGTTAATGAAAAAAAATATTTTAATTACAGGAGTTAATGGATTTATCGGATCTAATTTTGCAAAGAAAAACTCTAAAAAATACAACCTTTATGGAATTGTAAAAGATAATAAAAGAAAAATAAAAGGTGTTAAATATTTAAAAATTAAAAATTTTTATAAACAAACAAATAATAAAATAGATTATATAATTCATTTAGCTCAATCAAAAAACTATAAAGAATTTCCAAATAAATCTAAAGATATATTTAATTCAAACATAAAACTTACAGCAGAAATTCTAGAATTTGCAAGAATTAATAGAATAAAAAAATTTATATATCTTTCAACAGGAAGTGTGTATGAAAAAACAAAAAAAAAGAAATTAATGAAAATACAGGTATTGATTTAAAAAAAACTGATTTCTACTCATCATCAAAAATCTCAAGTGAACTAATTATAAAAAGTTATCAGAATTTTTTTGATATTGTGATTCTTAGAATTTTTTTTCCATATGGCCCAAACCAGAAGATAAAGATGCTAATACCAAGCATTATTAAAAAAATAAAAAATAAAGAAAAAATCATTATTAATAATAATTTAAGATTCAACCCAATTTATATTGATGATCTCGTTTTAAGTATTGAAAAGTCTATGTTTCTTAAAGGTTTAAACCATATTAATTTGGCAGGAATTGAAAAAATTACTATCGAAAAATTAATAAAAATTATTTCAAAAATTTTGAAACAAAAACCAATTATAAAAAAAATAAATAATAATTCAGATAATTTTATTTCAGAAATCAAACTTGCTAAAAAAAAATTAATTGTACCAACAACAACTCTGTATAAAGGTATTTTGAATATTTTAAAAAAATCAAAAATATAACATGAAAATTGCACTAATAGGAAATATGAATAACAATTTTTATTCTTTTTATAGATATTTTAATGATCTAAAACTTGATGTTGAACTTTTAATTTTTAAAAACGAGCCAAAAATTTTTAATATAAAAAATGATGAAACTAGAAAATTAAAAAATATAAAGATTAAAAAACTATCATGGGGTGATAGATTTGACTTAATTAAAACTTCAAAAATTAAAATTTATAATGATCTAAAAAAATATGATGTACTTATTGGTTGTGGATTATCTCCAGCTTTTTGCTATAAAGCTGGCTTAAAATTAGACATATTTGTACCTTATGGTGCAGATATTTATTATTATACAAAATTTAACTTAACCTATCCTAAAAACCTAATTAGTCTTTTTTATACATCCTATTATCAAAAAAAAGGTCTTAAAAGATGTAAAATATGGCATATGCCTTTAACAAATGATTTATATGAAAAAGTATATGAAAAATACAAAGGACATTCAAAAAGATGGTATGAGGGAATACCTTATGTTTATGATAAGGCATACAATAATAAAAATTTACGTTGTAAACCAAAAAAAAATATAAATAAATTTTTTAAACAAAGAAAAAATAATAAAATTATATTATTTTCTCCCTCACGGTTAGTCTGGGGAAGAAATAAAAATGATCCTAACGATAAAGGCACTAATATTTTATTAAAAGGTTTTAAAATTTTTAAAGAAAAAAACTCTAATTTTTCGATTTCTTTAATCTTGATGAATTATGGTTTAGATTTAATAAAAACAAAAAAGTTAATAAAAGAACTCAATCTTAAAAAAGATGTTATTCTTATAGATCGTCAACCGAGAAATAACATTTTATATATGATGAAATTTTCAGATATTATTTGTTGTCAATTTAAAAATTCATGGCTTTCATATGGTGTTATATTTGAGGCATTGGCGATGTCTAAAACCATTATGACTTTTAGAGATGATAATTATTATAAAAAAAAATATAAAGTTCTTTATCCAATTTTAAATGCAAACAATTCTGTGAATATTTACAAACAATTAATAAAATTTATAAAATACAAAAAAAAATATCAAAAATTAGCCAAAGTAGGAAGAAAGTGGTACATGGAAAATTGTGTTAATAAAACTTTAGAAAAATACAGCAATTATTTTAATGGTATCAAAAAAAATAAATAATTTATCTATTAATAATTTAATTTCTGATACCTTTACATATGGACTTGGTTCTGGAATTCAAAAAATTTTAAATCTTATACTTATATTTTTTATTTCAAAAGAACTGACGGTTGAAGAATTTGGAATATTTGATTTTTATTTAATTTTTTCTAATTTGATTGTAATGATTTTAGTTTTTGGACAAGATCAAGCTATTGCTAGACTCTTTTATAATTTTAACTCATTTAATCAAAGACAAAAAATAATTAGTGAATCTTTTTTTTTTCAACTATTTTTATCGATAATTTTTCTTCCATTAAATATTTTTCTTCTTAATATAATTTCATCAATTTATAAAATTAATTTTTATGAGATAGAATTAGGAATAGCGATATCTTTTCTAATTTTTTTATTAATTATTTTTAATTTTTGTATAAATATTTTAAGATGGGATTTTAAAAAAAGGCTATTTATAATTGGAATTGTTGGAAATAGTGTTTTGTCTTTAACGACAGTGTTTTATTTGAAATTCAGCAATTCATTAAATTTAATCAATATTTTTTATTGTTATATTTTTGCAAACTTACTCTTATCTTTTTATTTAATTATCAAAATAAAAAAATGGATAAAATTCCCAAAAAAAATATTCTATTTAAAAAAAATATTTAAATATGGAATACCGTTAGGGCTAATTAGTATACTTACCTCTTCATTAATTTTTATAGAAAGATCTGTTATATTAAACTATTTTACAAATTTTCATTTAGGAATATACGCAATAGCCGGAAAACTGTCTCTGATTGTATTTTTTTTCGTACAATCATTTCAACTTAGTTGGGGTCCGTTTGCTTTTAAATCATATAGAGACAAAAAAGTTATAAATAAATACAATTACATTGTAAAAATTTTTATTTTTTCAACCACTATAATTTTATTTTCTGTATGCTTTTGGTCAGAAACATTAATTAAATTACTTTCTTCAGAAAAATATCTTCAGGCTAAAAATTTAATTTTTCCATTGAGCTTAGCATTTATAATTCTTGGACTTGGAAATATAATTAACATTGGAATTAAACTTGCCAAAAGAAGTGAACTAAATTTAGTATCTAACATAATATTTTTTATATGCACTATTTTATTATTTTATTTTTTTACTTTAAATAAATATTTTTTAGGAATTGCATGGAGTATAGTGTTGGGTCAAACTATCCTGATAATTATTGAATTTTATTTTGCACAAAAAGTTTATCCAATGAAATGGAAAATTTTTAAATCTATTTTTGTTCTATTGTTTTTTTTGATTTTTTTTTATTTTTTATTAAATTATGAATTCAAAACTATAAATAAAATTTTAATATATTTGTTGATAAACTTTTTAATGTTTTTAAGTTTTTATTGGATAATAATAAGAAAAAAATTATATCACTAAATTAACTTTTACTATTTTAATCTAACCAAGATTGAAAAATTAAAATAGGCCATAGCATACTTTGCCAATCCCTTTTATTTTTGATCATTCCATAATTTTAAAACCAAATCTGAATTAAAATAGCCTTCACTATCCAAGTTTTTTTTGTTAAGCAAATTTTCTACTCATTCTCTTAATTCATCTCTAAACCAATCTACTAGAGAGACTCCAAAGTCTATTTTTAGTCTATTAAAAGTATCTTTTGGAACAAACTTATTTAAAATTTCTTTTAATATCCACTTTCCCTCTTTTTTTTATTTTCATACTGGTTGGTATTCTCCAGGCTAAATTAACAACTGTTAATTAACCACGGGGTCTGGGGCAACTGGCAACAGAACACCCCTTTAAAAGTTAGTACATTTCATAATCCTGCCAATTAATAAAATATATAAGAATAAATATCTTATATAATTAAAAATATTTGGAAAATTAACTTTAATCTAATCTTCTCAGTAATTTTGCTGGATTACCAGCGTAAACACCTTTAATTTTACAGTCGCGGGTAACAACACTTCCTGCTCCAATAACACACCCTGATGTAATATTTACTGGTAAAATTGTAGAGTTGCTACCTATTAAAACATGGTCTCCTATATCTGTTGGAAACCAATTTTGAATTTCACCTCCTAATTTTCCATCTTTAAATACATCATTTGTAAACATTACTCCATGAGCGATAAAACAATTTTTACCTATAGTAACTAATTCACATATAAATGAATGACTAGAAATTCTTGAATTATCTCCAATAGATACCCCTTTTGTTATTTCTACAAAAGGACCAATGAATACATTGTTTCCCAAATTACATTCATAAAGATTAACTGGTTCAATAATCTTACACCCTTTTCCAAACTTAACATCTCTAATTTGATTTTTGCTAATTGAAGGTTTCACCAATTGTTATGTAACACATTAAATGACAATTAGATATGAAATTATTTATTTTAAATTTTATTGTATAAATTATTTTTTTAATTCTGCTTGAGCTGCTGCTAATCTTGCTACTGGAACTCTATAAGGAGAACAAGAAACGTAATTTAAACCTGCTTTTGAGCAAAATAAAATACTGTTTAGATCACCACCATGTTCTTCGTAAATTCCAAGTTTTATATTTTTGTTTTGACTTTTTCTTTTTTCAACAGTCACCATAATTATTTATAATTAATTTACTTTCTAGCTGATATTCTGTTGCAATAAATAAAATATTTAATTTTCTTTTTTCCATGATTGAAATATCAAAATTGGCCATAAAATACTTTGCCAATCTCTTTTGTTGTTCTGATGTTCATTCCATAATTTCAAAACTAAATCTGAATTAAAATAACCTTCGCTCTCTAAATCTTTTTTATTCAATAAATTTTCTGCCCATTCTCTTAAATCATCTCTCAACCAATCACCCAAAGGAATTCCAAAACCCATCTTTGGTCTATCAAAATACTCTTTTGGTACATATTTGTTTAAAATTTTTTTTAATATCCACTTCCCTTCTTTATTTTTTATTTTCATAGCAGTTGGAATTCTCCAAGCTAAATTAACTACGTCTTTGTCTAAAAATGGAACTCTGGTTTCTAATGACCTTGACATCGATGCTCTATCAACTTTACATAAAATATCATCTGTCAAATATGTTTGGGAATCTATAAACATCATCAAAGCTTCATAATCCAAATAATTTAATTTTTTTTTAAATTCAAATATATCTTTGCTTAAATCTTTAGAGTTGACCAAAAGACTACTTGGTTCTTGAAAAGTTGATAAAGAGCTTAAAAATAATTCATCTAAATTTTTAATAGATTTTATTTTGTGTGAAAACTTAGTTACTTTATCTCCAAAAAATGCGACGTTTGATCCAGATATTAAATTAAATATTCCTTTGAAATTATTAATAAAATTTAATGGAAATAGATCAATAGTTTGAGCAAAAATTTTTCTTATGGGATAAGGGAAAAACGAAATTTTATTCCAAAAATTTTTTAAAAAAACATATCTGTTATAACCTCCAAATAATTCATCTCCACCATCGCCAGTTAAGGCAACAGTAATTTGTTGCTTTGCAAACTTACTTAATAAAATTGTAGGTATCTGAGATGAGTCCGCAAAGGGTTCGTCATAAATTTTTGAGAGATTGGGTATTATATTTAGAGCCTCTTTTTGATTGAGTATCAATTCATTGTGTTCAGTACCTATTATTTTAGCTATTTTTTTTGCATATACAGACTCATCATATTTTTTATCCTCAAATCCAATTGTGAATGTCTTTGTTTTTGTTGATAATTTTTTTTTCATTAGTGTAGAAACTAATGAAGAATCAATTCCACCTGATAAAAAAGTTCCAACAGGTACATCTGAAATTAGTTGAGATTTTATTGATTGAGTTAATAATTTTTCAGCATCATTTATTGCAGATTCCTCACTTGAATATAAATTAGAAGATTGATCATTAAATGCTTCTTTTGCATTCCACCATTTATTGATTTTAAATTTTTCATAAATATTTCCATTATAATTAATTATCTTATTCAAATTATCTTTATTAATTTTTAAAAAAGCCCCCGGCTGAAGCTTAAAAATGTTTTTATAGATAGACTTTGGTCCAGGAACATAAGTAAATCTTAAGAATAAATTCAATGAGTCTCTTGAAATTTCATTTGTAAAATTTGTAATTTTTTTAAAGACTTTTAATTCTGATCCAAATATAAAATTATTTTCAACAATACCAAAATACAAAGGTTTTTCACCAAATCTATCTCTAATCAAAATCAATTCTTTGTCTAAATTGTCCCAAAGAGCAATAGAAAACATTCCTGAACACATCCTTAGTGTTTTTTCTATACCCCAAAAATCAAAAGAATTTAAAAGAGTTTCTGTATCAGATTTCCCTTTCCAAATTATTTTTGGTGATAAAGATTTAAGCTGATTACGTAAAACTAAATGATTATATATCTCACCATTATAAACCATTATATATCTTTTGCTAAATGATTTCATGGGCTGGTGGCCAGCTGGGCTTAGATCTTGTATAGACAATCTAGTATGTCCAAGTGAAATCATTTCTTCATTATTATACCAAAGCCCATGATCATCCGGACCACGATGATACAATATATCTTTAATATTATTTAAATTTTTTAAATTTTTTAAATAAGTATTATTTTGACTACAAAGAAAACCGGCTATTCCACACATAATTAAAAAATATTCAATTAAAGTCCTACAAATTCATAGGGTAACCAACTAAAGGAATTTTTTCCAAAAGAAATCCATATTATTAAATAAAAAAAATATAATGAACTAATTATAAAAGTTATAAATCTCATTGTTTTATCATTTAAATCGGCAAAAGCTATAAATACTAATTTTAGTGGGTATAAATATAATAATAACCTATCAGCTACAATAGAAGTAGTAATAGAAAAAGGAAACAAAAATATAATCATAGACGCAAATGCTGTATAAATAAAAATTTGATATTCATTCATATTTTTAAATTTTTTTTTGTTAATAATGAATAATACTGCAACAAATAAAATTAATAATGATCTAGGCAAAGAACCATATGAATACATATGTTGGCCAAACCCTGCATAAAAATGGAACAGATGTTTATAATAATACCAAAAAAGGAATACAAAAAAAATTGGAATTATTATTGATAGTAAAAGAGTGAAATATTTTTTATAATACCAAATAGATAAAAATAATAAAAATGAACATATAAAAAGGGCAGATTTATGTGAAAGTATTGCTAAAAATATAAATATAATTGATTTTAATAACTTTTTATCTTCTAAAGCTTTTATTAAAAAAAGTGAGAATGAGAATGCCAGACCTTGCCTAGTATAACCCATTCCTAAAATAAGAATTATTATTGGAAATGAAATAGCTAAAGCAAGCCATTTATTTTTGGAATTATTTAAAAAAATAGCAAGAGAAAACATAAATATTAATGCGCATATAACATTTACTCCAACAAATTGAGTACCTGTGTAGTATGCAATTTTATTTATGTAAACATAAACTAGACTTGAATTTAATGTTTCATAAAAGGAGAGGTTGTGAACGGTATGATAAAATTTTTCATAAGTGATCCAGTCACCACCAATTTCATTTCTAAATCCAATAAAAATTGACAAAAAAAATAAAACGAATATCCAAATAAAATTTTCGAATTTAAAATTTCTATATTTGTAAAATAGAAAATGTAATGAAAGTAAAGCTACTGAATTTATTAGATAAATATACATTTCATCTCCTTAAAATTGATGCTAAGTCTTTGATAATTGCAAAATCTGAAAAATTTTTCTTTACAACTTCTCTTCCATAATATCCCATTTTAGTAATCGATTTTGGATTATTTAGGAATTTTTTTAAATAAGTTTCCCACTGACTTTTATGATTTACTAGATAACCATTTTTTCCATTGAAGATTATTTCTGAATTAATACCTACATTTGAAACCACAGAAGGTATTCCGACCGACAAATATTGTAGTATTTTTAATCCACATTTACCTCTAGTCCAAAGATTGTTGGGTAATGGCATTAAACCTACATCTATTTGATTTAAATATTTAATTTCATTTTTTGATGACCATTCTAAACAATTTATATCATTATTTTTTATATTTAGTTTTGACCCAACAATAAGTATTTTAAAATTTTTTTTTTTTTGAATTTTAATCAGTGTTGGTAGGAAATTTTCAATATATTTAGATGTTGATAAACTACCTGACCAACCAATTGTTAAGAGCTTTTTTGGATTTTTTTTTACAAATTTATATTTATTTATATCTATTGTTGTAGGAATAATTTTTACATTTTTATTATACTTATTTGCAAATTTTTTTAAGTTCTTATTTCCTGCAATTACTAAATTTGATATTTTAATAATTATTTTTATTTTCCAGTCACACCTTACTAAATTTGAAAAAAACCAATTATTATTATTTTCTGAACCATGTTGTATTGCATCATCAAAATCAAAAACTAATTTTTTTCCTATAATCTTTAAAAAAATTTCAATTATCGGAGGGCCTCCAATTGTACAATTTCTAAAAATTATAAATCTTCTATTTTTACAATTTAAAATTATTAAAAGCAAAAACCTTAGATATAAATAAAAATAATAAAAAATAACAAAAATATTTCTTTTATTTTTTAAATTGATAAAAAAATGATCTGAAAAAAAGATTTTTTTTAAAAAAATATTTTTTTTCTTTAAAAGATTTTCCCATTGTTCCCATCTAAATCGTTGTCCTGGAACAGTATCAATCGGGTATGGTAATAAGCAAGGTATAAAAATTATATTATTTGATTTCATTTTTTATTTTTTAAATCCAACAGCACACCAGAAAGGTGCATTTTTTGAAAACTTGATTTTATATAAACCTGCTTTTTTAAGCATAATTTGAATTTGTTTTTTTGTATATCGTTTTTCTAAATTTGTTCCAAATCTATCCCTAGAATCTGTTCGCATGGTATAAAAAGATAAATTTTTATAATAAGAAAGTGGAATATTTTTAATATTAATATTCATTTTATCTAAAATTAGTGAAAATCTAGCAAAAGGATAATAAACAAATATAGCTAGTAAATCTGAAAATAAAATTTTAAAAATATCTGGGAATTGACTTATAAGATTACGTAAAATATCTGAAAGTTTCCAAATAAAAAAATAAACAAAACTTCTATTGTCGAATTTATAATACAAATAAACTAAAAAAGGTGCATTTTTTTTTAATAGTGATGTACATTTGTTTAAATTTTCTTGTGTATTTTCTGTATGATGTAATACACCTAAGCAATATCCAAAATCTTGGCTGCCAGGCTTTAAATTAATATCTTCAATTGCCAATTTAATAAAGTTTATGTTCTGATTTAGACTTAAATTTTTTCTTGCAACATTTATAGCTGATGAAGGTTCTATGCAGTTTAAAATACCTACTCTTGGAGCTACAACTTTGGCCCATCTTCCGGAGCCACAACCCATGTCAAATCCAATTGATTTTTTGGTTATCAATTTCCATGGGAAAATTTTAAAATAATCTTTAAAAATTTTTTTTAACTCTAATTTGTCTAATTTTGATTGATCAAATCTTTTCCATTCTTCACCAAAACTTTCTATAACCTTATTATTTTTTCTCATTTTCTAAAAAATTATATATATAGTTATATTTATTTTTAGCAAAAGAGATGTCATAAAAAGGTTTTGTCTGATTTATAATATAAGAAGATTTAATTTTTTTACATTGTTTATAAAGCATATAATTTTTTTTGCTGTTTATATCCCTATTTAAGTCAATTAAACCCCCAATCTTATTCTTATCCAGAATTAAATCTACATCTCCAATTCCTTTATTACATATAAATGGTATACCAATTGCAAAAGACTCGAACATTTTAGTTGGGGACATAGCGGTCCTAGAAAAAGTTTTTTTGATAAAGCACAAGGTTAAATCAAATGATGATAAAAATAAGGGTATTTTTTCTCTATCTGCTTTAAATATTTTTATATTTTTGTTTATTTTATTATTTGAATTATCATTAATAATTTTTTTTACTTCATTCATTTGATGCGTAACAAATACAAAAATTAATTTTTTATCTTTTTTCTGCAAAATTTTGAAAAAATTTATCATACTTTTGATCAAATAAACTTTATTAATAGAACCAGCGTAGCCTATGACTGAACTATTTTCTTCAATTTTCAGTATTTTTTTTGCTTTAATCTTAGAATATTTTTTTTTTTTAAAAAAATTATAATCTGCACAACACGGTATTACATCTATTGGAACCTTTTTATACAATAATTTTTTTAAGTATGGTTTAACTGACTTAGTTAGACAAACTATATAATCAGAATTATTTAAAATTTTTGACTCTAATTTTTTAAAAATTCTATAATAAAATTTATGAAAAATATTTTTTTTATTCCAGATATTGTAATCAAATCTTTCTTCTATCCAAAGACCTCTAAAATCAAAAACCAACTTTATGTTGAATAATTTTTTAAGAAAAAGTCCAACTATAGCTGGAACATGACTTCTACAATGAACAATTTGAATATTTCTTGCTAAAATTGAATACAGTGAAAAAAAAAAACATTTTAATTAAATCATAAATTTTTCCAATTCTTCCGTAATTTTCCGAAAAGTTGTTATATTTCCATATTATATTAGTTTTTAATAAATCTTTTCTCATTGAGTTAATTTTTTTTTTTTCAATATTTTTATTTTTTTCAAAACTTATAACTTTTATTTTTCTTTTAGAATTCGCAATGGATTTTAAATATGGGATAATTTGACTCTTTCCAAGAGGATCAAGAAGACCATCGTAAGTTATAAATAAATGATAAAAATTTTTTTTTATCATTTCTTTTCTAAAATAAGTCTGAATCTATTACCAATTTTAAAACCAAATATATTTAAATTTGAAAATAGTATCGCCATTAAAGCTATACTTTTTTTCAAATACCCCCCAGAATTATATGGCCAGCCAGTTTCAAAAATTTCGTAGTCAATTATTTTAAATTTATTTATTTTTTTAATCATCAATAATTGATTTTGAAAATCACAGAAAAATAAGTGATAGGGTTTAAAGTTATTTTTGTAATTTGAAGTAAGTAATCTTTTTATGTTTCCAAACAGAATTATCGAAAGGTTTACTAAACTAAAATTTCTTTCTATTGGGCCCTCTAAGTATAGTAGTCCTTTTTTTTTGATTTTTTTATGTAAATTGATTAACAAATAATTTGGATCTATCACATGCTCTAATACGTCACCTAAATGAATAACATCAAAAAAATTGTTATATTTTTTATCATTAAGTTCTCTATTATTCAGAAAAATTTTATTTTTAAAATTTTTTTTTAATCTTTTTATAGTGTCTAAACTATATTCTAGACCATAACACTTATGGTTTTTATCTATTTCTTGAATAAAATTTCCATTTCCTGAGCCATAATCTAAAAGTTTTATTTTAAAATTTAAAAATTTTTTAAGATATCTTACTGAATGTCTATATTCTTCATTGTCTACATTTGAATAAAATTTTTCGTGATAGGATTTATTCTCGTATAATATTTTTAAATCTTTTTTGTTAGGATATGGATTAATTTTTACAAATTTACAATTTGCACATTTCATGTAATAGAAAATCTTACCATTAAAATTTGTATTAAATGGAAATGCTGGAATAAAAATTTTTTTGTTACAAATAATACAGTTTTTATCTTTCATTATAAATTAATTTTAAATATTTATTTGAAATTTTGCTAATAGTAAAATCTTCTGATCTTTTAATTAATAGATTTTTATCATGCTTTTTTTGTAAACTTTTTGAAATTGCTAAAGCCAATTTTTTAGGATTTTCAATAGGAACTAAATCTCCATATTTTCCCCTTTTCAAGATTTCTGATGGACCACTTTTACAGTTAGTGGAAACAACTGAAAGACCATGACCCAAAGACTCAGCTATAACATTTGAAAAACCTTCCCATTTAGAAGATGAAACAAATAAGTCTGCTGTTTCATAATATTTTTGTAGGTTTGATTTAAAGTTTATAAAAATTACTTCCTTATCTAAATTTTTTGACTTTACAAATTTTTTTAATTTATTTTTTAAAGGTCCATTACCTATAATTAAAAGTTTACAATTTTCATGAAATCTTAACAATGAAAATGCTTCTATTAAATTAAAATGATCCTTTTGGATTTTTAAACTTCCAACATTTAAAATACAATATTTAGTATCTCTTCCCCAAATTTTTTTTCTTAAAGACGATTTATTCTTTAATTTTATTTTTTTATCTTTAATCAATGGGTTGTATATTACTTTTATTTTTGGGTCTAATTTGTCACTTATTTGTAACAAATCTCTCTTAACTCCTTTTGAAACTACGATTATTTTGTTTGCACATAAATATGTAATTTTAACTATTATTTTAAAAATTTTTTTTGGAAAATAAATTTCTTTTTCAACAGATGATGTAAGATGGACATGATCTACCAAAAAAAGTTTACCAATTCTAAAACTAGCCAACCATGCTAAAACTGTTATAGAGGTCAAAGGCCACATTTGGGCTAAAATAACATCTGGTTTTTGGTAATTAAAAAAACTTAGGAGTGGAAAAAAAATTTGTCTCAGTTTTTTTTTTTTTAATGAAACAATTTTTATTTTTTTTGAAATATTTTTCAAATACTCACCTCTTTTATTCATCAATACAAAAGTGATGGAATGACCTTTGTCAATCCAATCAGTTGCTAAATTGATGCATACTTTTTCAGCTCCACCTGCTCTTAAATCCGGTAAAATAAAAGCTATTTTCATTTTATCGAAATATTTTAAATTTGTTTCCCTTTATAAATCTGACTTAACTCTTCTTTATCAAATTTAAATTTAAAATTTTTTTTTCCAAAAAAATAAGATCCCGAGGAACCATCCCATG
>MDTB01050650.1_pt1 | contig 33515 bp, 27 predicted proteins | sample 811161 | NCBI WGS metagenome assembly MDTB01 (sample SAMN05326650, study PRJNA326480) | marine metagenome | isolation source: seawater | place: Mediterranean Sea | collected 2009 | reverse complement strand
TCGTCCTGTTAGCAGAAATTTATCGTTAGATTCTGCGGGTGTTGTGCAGCCCGTCAGCGGGGCGCGGTTGGGTGTGTAAACGGGTATCAGTAATATTATCGGTCCGCGCCGCCGGTTCTTCCCTCAGTAAGGCAGGGGTTCCGCAACGTTGGTTTTTCTAGCAGATGTCATTCCTCCTAACGGATCATGTTCGATTGCGGCGCCTTCGGCCCGTCACGTATCGACTTCAAAATCAATACTCGAGTTTTGTTAGTCGAGCAGGTGGCACTTGTCTCATTGCCAAAATCGCTCTGACTTCATCCAGGCACGAATCGGATAAAGTTCTCCAGTCAAGGCATCTGAGGCGGGTGAAGCCAGGAACAAGGTGAGATCAGCCACGTTGTCTGGGCTGGGTGTGAGCTCCAATCGAGGAATTGGGTTGCCCTCTGCGTCGGTATCCGCAGGAATGATGCCGTAGCCCTTGAGTTCATCGGTAGCGATTAGTCCTGGGAGAACGCAGTTGACGTTGATATTGTGTTTGGCCCACATAAAAGCCAGGTTGTTGGTCAGGCTGACAACGCCCGCTTTCGCTGCAGAGTAATGCAGCTGGTAAGGATTGCCCTTGCTGCCAGCGGTGGAGGCAATATTGATGATCTTTCCCGATTGCTGTTTGATCATCTGTTTACCAGCGGCCATGCACGGTAAAAAGACCCCGGTTAGATTCTGATCAACAACAGTTCGCCATTCTCCTAGTGGCGTATCCTCTGCTTCATAGCTGCGTCCCCAACGGCCCGCATTATTTACAATCACATCCACCGCGCCGAAAGCGGAGACTGTTTGCTCGATCAGTGAATGGACTTGTGTTTCGTCGGTAACGTCGACGGTAATTGCCAGCGCGCTGTGGCCTTCTTCTCTTATCTTGGCTGCTTCTGCCGCAATTTTTTCTTCGCTGCGGCTCGCTACTACTACGTTAGCACCCGCTTGTGCAAAATTGGCGCACATGGATCTGCCGAGACCGCCGGCCCCGCCGGTTACGATTACGGTCTTACCGTCTAGTGAGAAATTCGACATAGTTTGTTCACCTTGTTGGTGGCGCTTTATAAAAGCTTTGCTGATCCTGGTTTTGAGTCTTGTTCTACTATCTAACGAGTGATTGCTTTTTGCGTCACTAGCCTGCTCGCTTACCAGTCGCTGGTATCTAAGCCGCTCAGCATTGGCTCTAGTACTTCGCTGACCAGCTGTTCCTGTGCTGCGCGGTAGCCTGGCTCGTTAATCAAGTTATGCAATTCGTTAGGATCTTCGCTGAGATGATAGAACTCTATGGGTTGACGAGTCTTGGCGTCCACCGAAAGCTTGTGATCTGCTGTGCGAAGCATAGCGAAGGCTGACGGTGGCAGGCCAAGCTCGCTTAGTACCGCAGTGCGAGGAGACCTATTTGATTCGCCGGTTAAGATGGGCATTACCGATTGACCGTCAGTGTCTTCGAGAGGTGCCGCGCCGGAGATATCAATAAGCGTTGCAACAATATCTAAATGGCAGGTTAACGCTGGGGTAATGCCTTGGCCCTGTCCGTGCGGCGCTCGAAACAGGCACGGCACGTTAACGGCAGCATCGTAAAACACTTTTTTGGCAAGCAAGCCATGGTCGCCAAGCATTTCACCGTGGTCCGACGAAAATACGATCCAAGTATTATTCAGCAAATTGCGCTCTTCTAGCTTACGTACAATACCGCCAATGCAATCATCGATCAGCGTCACCTTACTATAATAGTTGGCTTTCATAAGTTGATTTTGGGCGGTGCCCATTTGGTCTAGCTTGTTTGGCGCATATTTCAGCAGTAATTCCACGTGGGGTGACTTTGGCCCGGTGCCTGCTTCGCGAAGGGACAGCGGCATTTCATCGGGGTTATATCGTGCACGATATTCAGGCGGGGCATCCCAGGGATCGTGCGGGCCGCCAAAGTTCACTTGTAAGTAGAATGGTTCGTCCGCCTGACAATCCTCGATCCATTGTTCCGCAAGGCCGCCAATAAATACGTCCAGGTGGTCCTCAGTGGGCAGTTTTGTCGGTGGTAGCTCCCACGGGAATGGCCGCTCTCCACGTAAATACATGTCGAAATACTGGCGGTGTTTTTCTAGTAAACCCTTATCTCTTAAGTGGTCGGTATACAGCGAGTCTGTTACCAGTGACTCAGACGGGCCAGTGGTTTCTCTGGCATCAACAAATCCCCAGTCGCGCATTTCCTCAATATGTGCATTGGCATGTCCTTCGCCGTGCCGCCACAGATGCGTCTTACCCACCACACCAGTGCGATAACCCGCGTCGCGTATATTGCGGACATGGCTTTGCCCGTGCCGAAGCTCTGGATTAGCGAAAGCCCATACACCGTGCTGGTGAACCGGGTGGCCAGTCATCATGCTGGCGCGAGCTGGCATGCACACCGGGGAGCTGGTGCAGCAATGCCTGAACACGGTGCCCTGGGCGGCAAGCTGATCTAGGTGGGGCGTAATGGCGACAGGGTCGCCGGCGTAACCCATGGTGTCTGCCCGCTGTTGATCGCTAAAGATAAAAACGATGTTTGGTTTTGACATGAAAGGCTCGGTAATGTGACTGATTACTATCCCACAGGGCATTTACCACGAGCAAAAATGCATCTGAGGTGCGGCGACAAATTACCCCAAAATCGTAGAAGTTAGCGCCCGAGTTGTGCGTTGCTGCTTAAAATTAGCCACGCCTCAAGCACCCCGGGACAAGCAGTCCGCAATGTTATTAGACTAAAACGGTAACCGCTGGGATAAGCTCTGCGCTGCCACGAGCTGTGCACCGGGTTAGGCAATCGCGACCTTGCGCACGCGCTCTGTCATGGCCTCGGCAACGTCCCATAGCTCCTGCGCCAATGCCTTCTGGGCAAATAGCTGCTGTTCCACTTGATCGGCAGGCATGCAGGTGTCGAAGAAACGACCGGACACTTGTTCCACATCAGGGTGTGTCGCCACATAGACCTGAGTCGCTGCACCTTCGGCAACCGAGCGGACAAAAAACCGCCCGAGTAATAAACTGGCCTTAATCCACAACGGCGCTGAATGACTGATGTTTGTCATGATGCTGCCAGGGTGCAGTGCGTTTGATGTCAGGTTTGTACCCTTAAGACGCTCGGCCAGTGCCAAGGAAAACAGCGCGTTCGCCAGTTTCGATCTGCCGTACGCTTCGCCCGCATGAAACGCGCCCTCGCCGCACAGATTGTCAAAATCGATGCCGCATGCAGGCACCTGTTTATAGGCTGAATCACTGCTGACGTGAACAAGTTTGCCGGTTCCGCGCTGCTGCATCGCCGGCAACAGATTGTTGATCAACACAAAGTGCCCGAGAAAATTAGCGAAGAATACCTGCTCAACCCCGCTGACTAACTCGAGCTTGCCAAAGGGATAAATCCCCGCGTTGCAAATAACGGCGTCTGGTATGAGTCCGGCTTCGAGAATGCTTCTGGTGCAGTGATCAACTGAATTCAGATCCGTCAGTTCCAATGCGACCGGTGTAATGGTCCCCGGCATATCGCTGCTGGCTGCGGTGACTTTTGCCTTCGTTCGTCCCGTCGCTAAGACGTGTGCGCCGCGGAGAGCGAGCACACGCATGGTCTCGCGTCCAATGCCTGCGGTGGCACCTGTGACAAGCATAATCTGTCCTGATAAATCCAGATTTTCTGTTACATCCTCTGCCGTGGTTTGTTTTGTGAATTGGTTCATATTGATGACGCTGAGCGTTTGATCGGCAGGATGATAAATGTTGGCTAAAAGCGTGGATTCATTACTGAGTAAGTAGGCTATGGAGCCGACTGCCTCGCCGGTGACTTACCGGGTGGCCTAGTTTGGTTTGCCAGTGTAAAAACAGTTAAAACCGCGGCGTTTTGATCCATTGTGATTTGTCCCTGACCAATGCACCGTTCTAGACTGGAACAACAGCATATCGCCAGAACTCATGGCTGCTTCGACCAGATCGGGATGGTCGGATAAATCGTTTGGTTGGTTGGGGCGAAGGTAGGCGAACTCTGCTTCTCGTTGATGCGAGCCCTTGAGGAAGTGAATGCAGCCGTTGTCGCGATTCGTGTCGTCGATGGCAACCCAAATCACGCCGCCGAAAATCGCGTCAATGTGTGGATAAACCTCTTCATGGTTTTTGTTTTTCGTAAAAAAGCTAGCGGTTGTAGGTATCGGCGGTACGCCGAGCAGTTTTTGCAACAGCCCAACTTGCGGGCCACATTTGAGTAAGTCATCGAAAAAAACATCGGCTTTTTCAAGCCCCTTGGTAACGTTGGTGTACGTCTCTGAGAAATTGGTTTGGTTACTCAGGACTTTTTCTGCTCGCCAACAAATTTCTTCGACCACTTCGGGCGCGAAAAAAGCACGGGCAATCGCGTAGCCATCTTTTTGGAAAGACTCTTTTAGAGATTGAATTTCTGCTTCCAACATTAGGGCGTCTCGCTCGTTTCCTGTTGCGTCTTCGCAAATGCTTTGCATGAGACTCTATACGCGCGCCTCGGATTTTACACACGTCCTACGACGTATTTTCCCCCAATTTATAACGGCTCGAGTCGTTCTACGGCGCTGACTCTGCAGCATTTTCGGCTGATTGGGCAGCAAGCTTTGATGCGAATGTTCTCAGCAGAAAGTGGATCACCCAGTGCAAATATGGGTGACTTTTGGCAGTTGGTGCGAGGCCTGGCATCGGAGAATGGCTTAGGATGGAAATGAACATGGGTGACGAGGAAGAGGCGTGTTAGAACTGGGTATACTTGCCGACGATTTAACCGGCGGGATGATGGCAGCAAGCCTGCTGGAAGCCGAAGGCATTCGTTGCCCATTGGTGAGCTCCGTTGAGGCCTTAGCGAATATCGATCCCACCACTGCAGAGGCAGTGGTGGTGGCCCGCAAAATTCGCTTGATTGATCCCGAGTTAGCTATAGCTGAAGCAAAGCAAGTTGTGGCCGGTATGCAGCAGCTTGGCATCCAGCGTTTTTACTACAAATACTGCGCAACCTTTGATTGTACTGATCGTGGCAATATCGGTCCCGTCTCGCTGGCCATGCTGGAAGCCGCCGGTGCATCGCGGACGTTGTTTTGCCCGGCATTTCCTCGTCATACGGTCACTGTATTCCAAGGCCGGATGTTCATCGGTGCTACGCCGTTAGGAGACTCCTTTAAAAAACACGATCCGGTCACGCCCATGTTGAATTCAAACCTGCTGGAAGTGCTTCAACCGCAGACCGCCGAAAAGGTCGGTTTGATACCACACAATGTACTTGTTAGTGGTGTTCCTGCGGTCAATGAACTATTGGCAAAAGACGGCGCGCCCAGATTTTTTATAGTGGATTCGGCAGACGATATGGATCTCGAACGTATTTGTGAGTTTGCGTTGGATTGGCCGTTGACCACCGGCGCGGATGCGTTGCCGGTGTTTCTCTCCCGTGCGTGGCGACGTCGTAATGGGGTTGTCAGCGATGCTGCGCAAAAGACAGTGTTGGCGCCGTCACCCGGACGGGAAGCGGTTATTGCCGGCAGCTGCGCCGGGCCTACATTACGCCAGATAGAATGTTTTGCGGCACAGCACCCGGTGTTTCACGTGGATCTGCTCAAAGTAGACGACGCGGACGCGTATGCTGCGCAAATAATGGACTGGGTGGAGGCGCAGCCGGCAGATCAGCCTGTTGCGATAGCGACATCTGCTGACGTCGCCGGTGTAGCGCAAAGTCAGGACGTGTTGGGTAGAGACGGCGCCGCGTCCCTAGCCGATAACATTATCGGTCGGGTGGCACAGGGTTTATTTGCAAAGGGTTTTAGAAAGTTCGTTGTCGCTGGTGGCGAGACATCGGGTCAAGTGATTAACTCTCTCGGTATCGCCCAGGTCGAAGTCTCTGCTTTTGATGAGTTGGGCGGCGGCTATTGCCACCAGGTCTTACCTGAACCGGTCTCTTTTGTGTTGAAAGCCGGGGCGCTTGGCAAAGAAGATTTCTTTTTCCGCGCCTTAGAAAGAATGCGTCTGGCGGAACAAAACTAAATTTAGGGGGAAATGATGGCGCAACAATACGATGAAGCGAAGCTACGCGCACAGCTGGCGGAGCAATATAAGCATCTGGAATCGATTGGTCTAAACGAATTGTCTTCCGGTAATGTGAGCTGCCGCTTTGGCGATAACATGCTGATTTCACCCTCCGGGGCAACCGGCTCTAATATTTCGTCTGAGCAAGTTGTTGAGGTTACTCTGGATGGGGAGTGGCAGGGCGACCGCAAGCCGTCCAGTGAGTGGCGCATGCATGCTGCCATTTATAAAAATACTAAAGCCCAGGCTGTGGTGCATACGCACTCTGACCATTGCGTCGCGCTGGCTTGCCAGGGACGTGGTCTGCCCGGTTTCCATTATTTGGTTGGCTCGTTTGGCGGCTCCGATGTCCCTTGTGTGCCGTACTCGACTTTCGGTACCGAGCAGCTCGCGGAGGATGCCGCAGCGGCGCTGCAGAAGCGGTCTGCTTGCTTATTAGGCGCACATGGCATGATTTGCCGAGGCCGCGACTTGCCCAGCGCTGTCTCGCTCGCCCATCGCTTGGAAATCATGTGTCGCCAGTATCTACTCGCCTGCCAATTAGGCGAGCCGTACTTGCTGACCAAAGCAGAATGGCGAGAGTTTTTTGATCGCGTTGAAAAAGTCAGTTATGGATCGTTTATCTAAGACAACTTGCCATTTTCTGAAACGGTGTGGTTCAGGCGGCAAACTCAGGCTGAGGTTTATTGGGTGAATACCCGCGGGCAGAAGTTGCCGGGTAAATTCGAATGCGTACTCTGGTCGCGGATATTTAGGCGAGTTCTACCATGATTTCATTTAACGATTATCGAGTTGTTGATCTGAGTCCTCGGATCAAGGCGCGGGTGCATCGCGTTGATGGCACCATCGAAGAGGGCACGAACGACCCTTATGGCAGGCCATGGGTGATGCAAGAAGGACGTTTCCCCGGAGACAACTCGCTGTTCACTTTATACTCAGCGCCGCCAGACGACGCGGTTTGGCACCAGGAACGCATGACTTCCCACCACGGCGCTCACGTACAGGGTGGTAAGGGGCATATCGATCATTGGCCTGGTATGCCCGCGGACATGCAGGGTCTTTGGGAAATGCCGCTAGAAACATTTGTTGGTCCGGCCTCGGTGGTGAATCTTGACCACCTTGAACCGATGGCAAACGATGATTCCGAGCGCTACCCCCTAGGTGAAGGCTTTAAGATGAAAAGTCAGAAAGGCGATTTGCGCGGTCAGGAAATATTGCCGGAGCATCTGGCGCATATTCAACAGCGCGATATCGTTTTGATGACCAGTCGTTATACAGGTCTTGAGCAACCCTGGTTGTCCGAACAAACCGTGCAGTGGCTTATTGAAGATCGGCAAATCCGTATGCTCGGGTTACAAGCATCAGGCGTGCAATGGCAGTACGCGTTAAAGGTCGCGGCGCCAGAAAATTCGCCAGTCAGACGTATGCTGTTGGGCGCCAACGTGCCGATAGCTCATCCCCTCGTCAATATTGATGCACTGACGCAAGATCGCGTGTTTTATTTTGGCTTACCGCTAAATACGCCCAAGCTTGAAGCCAGTTTTATTCGCGCAATTGCGTTTGAAGCACCTGATCAATAGCCGTCGCGGCAAAGAGCCCGTTCAGTTTGACAACAAAGCGAGAGAGCCGGGTTTACGAACCCGATAGAGACAAGAGATAGCGCATGATGAAGACGATGTTGGATAGTTTAGAGAATGCAAAGATCGTTGATTTGACCGTGGAATTGGTGTCGCGGCTGACGCGACTAGATGGCTCGATTGAAGCTGGCACGCGAGACGTTTACAACATGCCATGGATCGTTGAAGAAACGGTTAACGAACGAGATGGCACCATTGAGCACCTTGTTGGCACCAATGCTGGCACCGTTGCAGAATGGCCTATCGGTGGCCTTAGTGGACACATGGGCAGCCATATTCAGCTTGGCGTGGGACATAATGATAATTGGACCGAGCTACCGGACGGCATGCTCGGGATTTGGGATGTGCCGTTGCAGACCTATTTTGGCGAAGCCGTGGTTTGTATGCTGGATCACTTAAAAGGGCAGCCCATTTTGCCGGAGCATCTCGATAATGTTAGGGAAGGCGACATCGTCCTGCTGGGCAGCAAGTGGAGTGGTGATGACCAACCTTGGATTGAGGGCGATACAGCTTTTTGGCTGGCGGAAGAAAAGAAGATAAAAATGTTGGGTGTCGGTGTGCCGGGTATCAGTTGGGAAACCAATACGGATGCGCCGGAGCCAAACAACAGCCCTACCCACCGGGCTATGACCGGGAACAATATTCCGATCGTGTATCCGCTTGATAATCTGCAAACGTTAACTCAGGAACGCGTTTTTTTCCTGAGTTTGCCGCTGAATGTTGAGTCGATGGAGGGTACTTGGGTGCGCGCCATTGCAATTGAGGATCAGGCTTAGCTAGCCAGTCCTCAGGTTCGCTGGTAGGTAGACCGCGAGCCCCTACGCCTAATTTCGGCTTAGCCAATGGCCTTGTCGCGGCCCTACTGCCGCGCTGTCGCTTGCTTACCCTGCTGTCTGCTGTCGCGCGAGGCGCGAGCTAGTCGTCCTCATGAATAATGACAACCCCGGTATCGCCTTCAACAGTGATGGTTTGGCCGTGCTTAATTCGCTTGGTGCCATCGCCTACCCCGAGAACAGCTGGTATTCCGTACTCTCTTGCGACGATAGAACCGTGCGCAAGGATACTGCCGACATCGGTCACCAGTCCCACCGCATTGGCAAACAGTTGCGTCCAGGCCGGTGTGGTCAACGGACTAACGAGAATACTGCCTGCGATCATTTTGTCGAATTCTGCCGGGCCAAGAATCACGCTGGCCTTGGCAGTAATCGTGCCTGAACTCACCGGGAAACCGCGCATGACATTACTGTCTTCGTCGTTCTTTATCTGCGTTTCTTTGAACGAAATAGACTGCATCTCGCTGGCTTCTGCCGGCAGGGTTCCAGGTGGATGGTGAAGTTTACGGGCCTCTCTTAACAGGCGGCGGTCGTTTGCAAGGTTGCCGAGTTCCGGTAGGGACTTGCCTTTTTTGCGAGCAGCAATGGCTTGCTCTAATTCGTCGCTCACAAGGAAGTAAGCATGCTCCGCTTCTTTGAGCGTACCGCTGGCTACCAATCTTTGTCCCAATTCGCTGACCATGGGGCGCAAAATAGACCAGGTATAGCCAAAGCGAAACGCCACTTCCTCGCGGATGAAGTTGTACTTTAGCGCCAGCCATAACCGAAACCGAAACTGCCAGTAGCTCAGCCCGGTTAACAGTGCTGAGATCTCGGCGAGTTTTTTCTCGCGAATCTCCGCAGTCTTTCGTGCTTGATTTTTCGGATCATAATTATGATCTCTAACCATACCTTTGAGCGTAGCGAATAGCGCGGAAGGATCTTCAATCTGCGTAGGTTCAATAAAATCCATGCTATAGCCTTGGTGCCCGTAAGCCTTCAAGTAGGCGTCTATGGCTGCAACGACTTCATCGGCTTGGGTATCGTCGCGAAGTGCCTGCATCAAAAACGGCGAGGGGACAGTAAGCACCGTGTAACTCAAATCGTCGTTCGCTCGAACGAGTTTTGCGATCTCGAAAAGGTCGGCGTTAGCCTGCATTGCCTTAGATTCAATGCCCGTGAGGAACTGGCCGCTAATGAAATTATGTTCTGGTAACGCCTCCCGCAAAAAACACTGCAGCTGGTCGTCCGTTGACTTGGCGACACCAAAGGTGTGACTAGAATCGGCAGACCAGTAACGGCCTTCCTCGATTCCCATCTCGACGATAGCGGCCAGCAGCATTTCATCATCTGCATCCTGTACATTTGTCGTCCGCCACTTCTCGGCCACACCTTCGAGTCGAGGCAAGGTGCCTTCGTACCATGACTTAAGCTGGCCGTCGTTGATGGTCGTGTTATTGAAGGCAATGTAGGTTGGGTTATTGCTTTCTGGCAAAACAAGCAGCGCATCGAGCCCCTCTTGGTTCTGCTCGGCATGCCAAGCGTCATAGGCCGCGCGGTCCGCCTCACTCAATTGTTCGCGGAACGGCGCGAGATCCGAGATGGCAGCATCTTGTGCAGCCGCTTTGCTCTTTGCGATTTGCTCTGCAAAAGCGCTGTATTCCGCAGCCTCGATCTCCTCTTCAGAGATTGCCCGCGTTTCCTGTTTCTGTTGCTTGCGTTTATCTGCTTCCGCAATGATTTGCGGCCAGTCAAAACGCTGATACGCGTAGCCGTTGACGGTGACGAACATAGGGCCGCCGCCAACCATCAGACTTTTCGGTCGCGGTGATTCGAGACCGCGCGTTAGGTAAAGTTCTTCGAACAGCGGCGATATCGGTTCTGGCATGTTCTCAACGATCTGCCGTCGGCTGACAAAACGAGCTGGGGCCGTCGGTACCCATTCGAGATCGATTGGTTGTGCTAGCAGGTTTGTGATGGGTCGCGACTGCAGTAGATGCAACTTGCCATCACAGAAGGCCCATTCAATATCTTGGGGTAAGCCGCCATACAAAGTCTCAATTCTCACGGCCGTCGTGCATAGCTCTTGGCGCTGACTAGCGCTGATAGAGGACTTGGCGCGGTCCTCTTCTGATACCGCTTCCATGCGAACTCCGTCGTCGCCGTCAGAAACAATCTGCTGCTCTTTTGGGCCTATCACTTCTTGTTGGACGCTAAAGTCTTCGCGGCTGATGATGTAAGTATCTGGTGTGACTTGGCCGCTTACTACCGCTTCGCCAAGTCCAAAACTGCCGTTGATGATGATTTCTGAACGTTCGCCGGTAGCTGGGTTAGCGGTAAATAAAATACCTGATACCTCTGAGGGCACCATCATTTGGACGACGACCCCCATTGCGACGCTGGCCTGATCAATCCCATTTTGGTGGCGGTAGCTAATGGCTTGTGCGGTCCACAGCGAAGCCCAACAGTTTTTAACTGCTGCAACAACAGCATTTTCGCCGCGGACATTAAGATAGGTTTCTTGCTGGCCGGCGAAGGATAAACCCGGTAAATCCTCTGCATTGGCAGATGATCGAACGGCAACCGGGATTTCTTCAGCGCTTCCATTACTTGCTTGCAAATTGCTGTACGCAGTCTTGACCTCTGCGATCAATGCGTCGTTCATTGGAGATTTTAGGATCAGATCGCCAATGGTTTTGGCGCATTGGTCGAAGGCCGGGTAACCGTCTTTTAACGCCGGTTTTGCGCTGGCTATTATCTCAGTCTGTAAAGCGTTGTCCGCGATAAATGTTCGGTAGGCGTCGGTCGTCACGATAAACCCGTCGGGAACATTGAAACCTTCGCGCACCATCTTTGATAGCGATCGACCTTTGCCACCCACCCGTTCCAGAGCATCTTGGTTTGTTTCGAGCGGTGTGGTGAACATGCAACGGGACTCCGACTGGTTGGCGTTAAAACCTGATTATCGCTTTTGCTGCCTGCTCTAGAAACCATGGTGTCAGGGAAGATCACCCATTTAACGCCTATAATTACTAAGATTCTGGTCAACTAAATAACGAGTTACATCTAGCGGAGATCAGCTTGCCGAGCCGCAAATTCGGTCTGCAAGCTCGATTCGGTGTCTATCCCGATGTTAGGTGGGCATGCCATATCGGTGCAGAAAGAAGTGGGCGAGGCGTGCGAGCTCGGCGCAGAATGGGGCGAGAGGATGCTTTAGCACAGGCAGGGTCTGCGTGTGCTCGGCTGGATAAAAATGCCTGTAAATTCCAAAATGTAAGACCGAGGTAATGGCAATGCATGACCATGGCGATGTATTTACAAGTGCGATCGTCGGGGTCGCTTATCGTGAGTCTAGTGAACAGCTACGGGTCAATAGAAACGATTCAATACTTAGAGGGGAACCGTGAATAAAGTAGAACAGAGCGAATTGAAAAAGAACGAATTGTATACCGAGCTGCACCGGCCACAGTTCCATTTCACCGCTAAAGAGAATTGGCTCAATGATCCAAATGGATTGGTTTACTGCAATGGCGTTTGGCATTTGTTTTTTCAGCATAATCCGGAGGCGCCTGTTTGGGGCAACATGACTTGGGGGCATGCTATTAGCCAAGATTTACTGCATTGGCAGCAGTTAGAACATGCGCTGCACCCGGATGAGATGGGCACTATGTTTTCTGGCTCGGCAGTGGTCGATCATCACAACTCTGCTGGGTTCGGGCCAGGCGCTTTACTCGCTTTTTATACTGCGGCAGGTTCAGAGGCCGACCCGGTGAAGCCGTTTACGCAATGTCTGGCCTATAGTCTGGATAATGGTGAGCAATGGACGAAGCTCCCGGCTAACCCTGTGGTTGATTGGATCGAAGGTGATAATCGTGATCCGAAAGTCATCTGGCATGAGGCGGGCGGACGTTGGATTATGGCCCTATATCTGGCTGATGATCGCTATGCTCTGTTGGCATCGAGCGATGCGCTGCAGTGGGAAGTCATTCAGACTTTGGTGCTGGATAACGATACGGAGTGTCCTGACCTTTTCCCTCTGCCGGACGAGTCTGGTGCTGAACGCTGGGTGTTTTGGGGCGCTAGTGGTCGCTATCTGGTAGGCGGATTCGATGGTAAGACCTTCGTGCCAGAAACGGCCGTGCAGGTCTGTGAGCAAGGTCATAACGGTTATGCCGCGCAGACTTGGAGCAATGCACCGGACGGCCGGTGCGTACAGATAGCCTGGATGGCGGGCGGCTTGTATCCGGAAATGCCGTTTAATCAGCAAATGTCGATTCCTATGGAACTCAAACTTAAAGGCAGTGGGGCTGAGGTAAAACTAACCCGGCAGCCAGTTGTAGAACTTGCGGCGTTACGCGAGCGAGCCATCACGGCGATTAATCAAACCATCGCCGTTGGCACGCCCTTTATCCCCGCTACGCAAGCAAAGCTCTTCGATCTTTCCTTTACAGTATCCAGACAAACAAGCAAAGCCCTCTATTTGATGTTGCGAGGGCAAATACTGGAAATCAATTGGCTAACCGAGCAATTGAAGCTGGTCTACGGCAGACCGCACAAGCTGGGTCGTGCCCAGGAATCGGTTACGTTGCCGCGCTCGACTTCTGATGCCGGTTCGCTTACGTTCCGGATTGTTGTGGATATGACGTCTTTTGAGATTTTTATTAACGAAGGTGAGGTCTCTGCGTCCTTTTGCTATTTACCGGATGGCTATGTTGATCCGGTGATCTTCTATGGATCGGGCGATGTCCAGATATTGGATCATTTTGAACTTTTCGAATTAAAGTCAGTTTTCATCTAGCGCACCGGATCACGACTGTTGCTGCGAAACCCGATGAAAAAAAGACCGCGTTCGACGCGCGCGAAAGTTTGCCAGAACGCAGCGGCGGCCCGTGGCAGTTTGCGCAAGGTGCGGCACCCTGACGCCAAACCGAAAAATGGGGGAGCTTTTTCATTTTAGAGTTTCAATCAACCCGACCGATCAATAAGCTAATCCAATGAAAACACTCCTTATAAGCGACATTCACGGCAATGCCGAAGCGTTGCGAGCAGTTATGGAGGCCGAGCCGGACGCGGATGCCACGATATTCCTCGGTGATGCGTTGCTCTCTGGTCCGCAAGCCAACGAAACCCTTGAACTGTTGGATAGATTAAAGCCGGCTATAGCGATTCGCGGTAATCACGATGATGAGGTGCTTGACCCGAGTACGTTTCGCAGCTGGCCGGCTGAGTGGGTGGCGCTGAACGAATGGATATTGGATCATTTAGACGCTTCGGCCGTACCTAAGATCGAGGCTTTTACCGCTGCCGGCTTGTACCAACTAGAGGAAATGTCCGCCTATCTTCATCACGGTGATCTGGGCAGCAGAGACTTGGCCGCAGTGCCAGATGCATCTGCTGAGGTGTTTAATCTTTTGCGCGGCGGCACTGACGCGGAACTCGTTTTGTTCGGCCACACGCACGTTCAATTTACGCACAAGATTGGTCACTGCACGTTCGTTAACCCTGGCAGCGTGGGTCAGCCGCGCTGCGGGGTTTTGCACGCTTGTTACGGGGTATTCGAGGACGGCGTCTATGCGGCTCGCCAGGTCCGCTACGACCCAGCTCCTTGGTTAGCTGCTTTGGATCGCATTGACGTATTGCATGCGTTTCCGGACTTTAAGTCGTGGCTAGCGGAAGGCTTATTAAATGGTTACGGGATAGGCAAGAGGGAGCCCTGGACGCGATATGCAAGTCAGGGATATGCATAACAACGGACCGATGAGAGGGGAAGCATGGTCGACGCTGATGCGCGTTCCATTCAGACAGGACCGACTGAGCCGGATGAAAAAAAGCAATCCCCTTCCTTAAAGGAGGCGTTTTTGCTTGCTTGGCGCTGTTGGCCTTACTATCGGCCACAAGCGAAGCACCTGGCACTATTCGTACTGATTAATTCGATTTTAGGCGCTTTTCTTTTGGGGGCCGGGGTTATCGGCAGCGACCTCGTCGAAAATAAAATCATTCTGGGTGAAAAGTTAGAGCCGTTGCAGGCCTCAATGCTTTTGCTAGGCGACGGATTTGTCTCTTCCGGCGATGCGGATGCGGTGCTGCTTGATGCGGATCAGCGCAAAGCGGTTCGCGAACGAGTATTGATTCTCGCTGGCTTGTTGGCCGTGATCATACTGTGCATTAGCGTATGCGTTTGGTACTACATGATTTGGATTTTCCAACGCGTTAATCAAGATTTACGTGTCGAAATGCTGTCGCGGGTAGAGCGTCTTTCACTGCGTTATCACAGTGAATCCAAGACTGGCGATGCGATTTATCGCATTTACCAGGACAGTGCTACGGTGGTAAACGTTTTGTTGTACATGGTGCTTTCACCATTGCGGGTGGTCGCCTGGGCTTCTTTTGGCATTGTGATTTTGCTGCTGTTTTCGCCCGTGTTGGGTTTGCTCGTTGTCATCGCGGCAATTCCGACCGTTCTACTCATGCGTTACTACATCCCTAAAGTCAGTGCGGCGGCGACCTTGTCTCGGGAGCACAACAGTAACCTTACTTCCCGTATTCAGGAGACACTTGCGGCCATTCGCGTGGTGAAAGCCAGCGGTGCTGAAAAACGCTTGATGGATCGTTTTCAAGCTGACTCACAAAAAGCGTTAGATGCGGCGTTTGAAATGCGCAAGTACATCGCGTTTTTAACCGTCGGTGTTGCGGTTATTGGCCTTACCTTTGTTTTTATCGCCGATTACTTCATGGCGACTTGGGCGATGCGCCAGGTACCCACCTTCTTTGGCGGCAGCATCGCGCTGGTTGGTTTTGCGGTTTGGAATCTAGGTGCATTCAAGGTGGCGACCAGCCGCGGCGAGGATGCCTCGCAGCAGGTGTGGGAGCTGGCGTTTTACTGGTGCACGGTGCAGGACCTAGTTGCAGGGCTTAAGCGAGCATTCTTCCTGCTTGATCTGGAGCCTGAAGTGGTTGACGTAGCGGACCCACAGCCGTTTCCGGACACCCTGCAAGAAGTGCGTCTGGAGAACATTTGTTTCGGTTATCAGCCGGAACGCATGATATTAAAAGGCGCCACGCTTGCTGCGAAGGCGAGCACAGTTACCGCTATCGTGGGCACAACGGGATCTGGCAAATCAACGCTTATGTCAATGCTGTTGCGCTTGTACAACCCCGATGCAGGTAGCGTGCTGATCAATGATGTTGATCTAAGCCAGATGTCCGCCGAGGACGTGAGGTCCAACATTTCCATTGCGCTACAGCAAAATGTGTTATTCGCGACAAGTGTTGCCGAAAATATTCGCTATGGCATGACGGACATTGATCAGGAAAGTGTGGCTGCGGCGGCTAAAGTCGCGTGTGCAGATGAATTCATCGGTGCTATGCCAGACGGTTATGACACCGAGTTAGGCGAGCGAGGCGGTAAGTTATCGACTGGCCAACGCCAGCGAATTTCCATCGCTCGCGCCATATTGCGAGATACACCGATTCTGATTCTCGATGAGCCGACCGCCTCTCTAGATGCGGAAACGGAGCGTCAGGTCATCAACAACCTAGGCGACTGGGGTCGTTCTCGGGTGATATTCATTATTACCCATCGGCTCTCGACAATTCGCAACGCGGATCAAATTGCTTTTTTAGAAGACGGCGTGGTGAAGGAGTTGGGTTCCCACCAAGAGCTGCTCGATCAAGGTGGCTGCTATGCTGGTTTTGTTGCGGCAGAGTTGGGTACCAATAAGCAGCAGGGTGAGCAAAGTGAGTAAGTCGACACGCTATGATGACCGGATCGATGTCGATACCGAGCTAACATTGAGAGAAACGTTAGCTATGATCGGTCGCTCTATGGGTCTGCTGACTAAGGTCAAAAAACTCTTCGCCTACAAATTTGTGTTCGCAACGGTAGCGGTGTTGCCAGCTATCATTTTGCCTTGGTTGCTGAAGATCGTCGTGGACCAGGTAATTTTACAGCAGCCCGTTGATTCGGCTGTTCGCTTTCCGCCGTTTCTCGATCCCTTTATGAATTTGATCGACGACATGGCCCCGACCGAAATCATGGTTTCAATAACGATTTTATTTTTGACTTTGCTGGTGTTCTTCGGGATGCGCGCGATGCCCAGCATTCAAACTGAAAGAGATGGGTTACCCGCAGGGCATGATGCGGCTACCCAAGCGGAGCAAGCCCTGTCCACGGGCGGCAGCCAGACAAGTGGCATATGGGGACTGTTAGAGACCCTACTCACCATTCGCATGACGCAAAGACTGGCTAATAGTTTGCGTACCAGTTTGATGGGCCGATTAACTCGGCTGGAGATGACGACCTTGGACGATCAACGTATTGGAGACTCTGTGTATCGCGTCATGTACGACGCGCCGATGCTGCCGGAAATCTGTTACAAACTCACGGTAGCGCCGTTTTTGTTGCTTTTTAGTGCGGTTCTGTCGCTGTGGATGATGCAGTACAGTTATGGCGCTATCGCGCCAGAGATCGTTTGGTTAGCCGCGGGGTTAATGCCCATGACCCTTATCCTGACCGCACCGCTGTCGGGGATCGCGCGCCGCGTGAATCAGGCAAGCCGTGCCGCGGGCGCATCTACGACGAATCAGATGGAGCAAAGTGTAGACAATATCAGTGCGGTGCAGTCTTTAGGCGGCTCCCAGGTTGAATCGGATAGCTTCGCCAACAAGAGTGAGGAGTCGTTTAAAAGACATCGCTACACCTTCCTGGTAGATCTGGCCGCCATCGGTTTGTCCTACGCTGCGCTCATTATCGCGCTGGGAATGGCGTTTATTCTCACTACCGACAAAATCATCGCTGAGAGTTTGTCCCCCGGAGATTTCGCGGTATTAACAGGCTTTTTCTTTGTGTTAGGCACCAATGCGCGACTAGCGGGTAAGTATTGGATTGACTTGCAGCGCAACGTTGCAGCGGTACGCCGGGTGTTTTTCTTTATTGACTACACCTCAGAGCTGGACAGCCAATCGGCACCTTTGCCGCCTATTAAGAACAGCGTCGAGCTGGCAGATGTTAGCTATGCATATCCAGATGGCAGGCAGGTGCTTAACAACGTCAGCCTGTCTCTGCCGTTGGGTGAACTTGTCGCGATTGTCGGTCCCACCGGTGCGGGCAAGACGACGCTTGCTTACCTTTTGCCGGGATATATCAAGCCCGAGACGGGGCGAATCAGTTTCGATGACATAGATTTGGCAGATGTTGGCGTTGATGAAATTCGTAAGCAAGTTACCTATGTTTTTCAAGAGCACATGCTTCTGTCGGAAAGCATTCGCGATAATCTGTTGCTGGCAAACCCCGAAGCGACGACGGCGCAAATGTTGGAAGCCTGTCGAGTTGCTGGTGCCATGGATTTCATCGAACAGCTGCCGGACGGTATTGATACCGTTATTGGCAAAGGCGGCGATACGTTGTCAGTAGGGCAAAAACAGCGTCTTTCTATCGCGCGAGGTATTGTGCGCCAAACCCCGATTTTGGTACTCGATGAGCCAACCGCTGCGCTTGACCCCAAAACTGAGAATGCTTTGGTAGACGCGCTGCGTAATGCCGCGAAGGGCCGCCTTGTGGTCGTGATTGCTCACCGTCTATCGACGATTCGTGAAGCGGACCGCATTATCTTTTTAGAGCAAGGGCGAATTCGCGATGTGGGTAACCATGCAACCCTCATGGCGGACCCGTCGAGTGCATATCGAAGATTCGTAGAATTACAGAACGGATAAGGCAGACTATGGTTGTTGAAGATCCAGTAGATATCAGTGAAGTGGTTGCCGAATACGGTTTGGCCCAGCATCTCGAGGAGCTCGATGAGGTCGGTTTGACTGTTGTCAGCCAGGAAACCCTTAGGCTATCGGATGCCTGGGTCGATAGGCTGCGAGACGCGATTTTGCGAGTTGCTGAGGCCCGCGCTGACACTAAATTCGAACTCGACAAAAATCCGACCAAGGCATTTACTGGCCGGCCCAGCGAAATCGGCCATATGATTTTTTCCCATCTGATTTATGAGGATCAGGCATTTATAGACGTTCTGACCCATCCAGTAAAAAAGGCCTTAATGACGCATTTGCTGGGTGTTGGGCATCGCGTTGCGGTGAGCGATGGATGGATTAAGTGGCAAACCCCAGCTGCTTGGCCGAGCGAGGAAACCACCGGTTTTCATGCAGATCAGAGTGCGGTGCCTGCCCCTTGGAACTGGCATTTGCCGCATATCGCGAATATGAATTGGGCGCTAACGGATTACTCTCGCGACGACGGGGCGCTGGCTTATGTGCCCGGCAGTCATCGCGAAGAACGCTTGCCCGAGTTGGGGGAAGCGTTGCCGCTTGCGACTCCGGTTGAGGCGCCTAAAGGGTCGTTAATGATATTTAACGGTGCGTTATGGCACGGTTCATATCGTAAAACTACGCCTGGTTTAAGGGTGACGATGATTGGCCAGCACTGCCGACCCTACATGTTGCCGTTCCAGGATTTTAAAGGGCAAATCTCTGCGGAAACGATAGCAATGAGTGAAGATCCACTCTATTTGCGCAGCCTTTTGCGGGAAGATGAGTCTCAGTTGCAGGCCGCGCCAGGCGTATTTTAAGGCGGGTTTAATAGGTGTGTGTTGGCGCTGGCGAGCTATGCCTGGCGAGAAAAGCCCAAATGGTTTGGTAAGTTGGCTGGCCACCAAGGGTTGCTGGCCATTCATGCGTCCCTTCTGCAAGTCGATAGTGTTCAACTGTCGCATCCTGGTCACACTCAGTATAGGTCGAATGTATCTCGTTAGCTGATGCGGTGGTAGAGGCGGCCTTGCACCGATATCGCTTGCGCCAGAATTCTATCAAGCTTGGTATGTCGCGCATGGTGCCTACGGTCGGCCAGTTTTTCCAATCCCACTGCTTGGTGTAGGCGATGATGGCGTCGTTGGCCCCATGAACGTGCATGATTGGGACATGGTGCTGGGGATCGCAGGCTTTTGGCTGTACTGGCATGGTCCCGGCGTATGAGGCGATAGCGGCGAAACGATGGCTTAGTTGGCAGGCTATCTCGTAGGTAAACATAGAGCCTAGCGAGTAACCGACGGCATATAGCCGGTGGGGATCTACACTGTGTCGAGCGGAAATATCTTCGATGATGTGAGTCAGATACCGAATGTCCTGGTAGGCGTTTGCAGTGGTGTCGAGTTGCCAGGCACCTTCGTTGTTGGGTGCCCGTTTGCCGACTGGCACTGCGATGATTATGCCGGCTTCTGCGGCCAGTTCTTCCCATGCAAATTGCTCCGGAAATCGCCAATGACCGGCGTCTCCGCCATTGAGCAAAAAGACGAGGGGCATGGTTTTATCAGTATTTTCGCTGGGCGTGAACAGGTAGTACTCGCGATCGACAGTCGCGACGGTGATGTCGATGCGAGGCAGATGCTGGCCATACTTTTCCATAACCCAGTACCAATACAACTGATAGGCTACGGTGCTGACGATGAGAATGCCGCCCAGCGTAAGACCGGCAATTTTGAGGTAGCGCTGCATACTTCGTTTTCCTGGCCACCCAGACCGATTCACCTGCCGTTACGGCACGGTGTTGAGACGCCGGCGGCGTTAGCAGCAGCTAGGATGATCGCTATTGTCACGCGGCGCGGTTTGTCTGCGGTATTTGCCTGGGTCGCTTAGTCACAGTGAGCTTCGATGTCAGCCACCCAGACTTCGGGCGACGACAGCCATTTTTCTGTTTCGCTTTCGCGACGCCCATCCCAGCCACCCGCTACGTAGAGATGGTTATTGACGATTGACGCAGCAGGAGAAGAAATGGGTTTAGGTAATTTACTCTGAAGCTCCCATGCACCGCCGGCTTTTAGCGTTAAGACATCGCCGCAAAAACTTTTCTTTTCACCCGCGGGCGTGTGGTGCCCGCCGATCATCCAGATTTGATCGTTGTGGACAAAGGTGGCGCCTTCCGAGTGTGAATGACCATACGGCAATGATGGTCCTGTGCGCCATGAATCAGTTGTTGGGCTGTAGATATCAACGTTAGTTTGATCGAGTTGTTGCGAGTCGTGATTAAACTGCCCACCGATGACGTAAATCTCGTCGTTTAGCACGGCAACTGAAAGCTGATTGCGAGCGATCGGCAGGGGCGCTACCGCAACCCAATCGACTCGCTTGCCTTCCCGCCATGCTGCGAGATCCAGAATCCAGTGGTCTGGCGAATCGGTGTCCCGATCTGCCATCAATCCGGAAACGTAATGCAGGTTGTCACCAAGCCGTGCCAGACCGCCACCAGCGCGCGGCCCGGGTAATAATGGCGCAGCAGTGTAGCGGTCGAGTTCGATGTTGTAGTGCCAAACCTCAGCGATAATATGATCTTTGCCGGGGTGCACCTTGTCTTTCATGCCGCCGGCGAACCAAAATCCGGATTCACCAGCAACCAGATTGACGTGCGACAGCGCGCTAGGTAAATCCTGCAGCTGTGTCCAGATCCCGTTCTCTGGATCAAAGACGTCTAGTCTTCTGCTCGACATGATGTAGTTTTCGTAGCCGCCGAGTACGTAGAGACAACCGTCGATGAGAAGGCTTGCGGGTTCCCACTTTGCGGCAGGCATATCTGGAAGCTGCTGCCAGTTAAATGTATGCGTTGCGTCGTGCATGGTTATTCTCCCAATAAAGCGAGTTTTGTCTCTTAATTACTTTGGAAATTGTCGATTCATTGCCGCAGTTAGGTCGTTGCACCGAGTTTCCAACATAACTCTAGAATCTGTGCCGTCGCAGAAAATATACAACTCATCATTGCGAATGCCGGCTACTACTTGCTCGCCAACGGTGTCCGGTGAGACCGCAATTTCTTTCAGCCAAGGCATTTTCTCGCGGCGCGCCTGAATCTCGCGGGTTTCAGTTGGTTTTAAGTCCGGATAAAAAATCGGCGTATCCACGACGTGCGGGCACAGCACAGAAGCCGATAGGTTGGTGCCTTCAAGATCGTTGCGGAGAAATTCTGTAAAGCCCACCGCAGCGAATTTGCTCGTGCCATAAGCACCTTGGGAATGATGGCCTTGAATGCCGCTGAACGATGCCGTATTAACGATATGTCCCGGTGTGTCGCGCTCGAGCATTCCGGGCATAAAAACCCGCACGCCGTTCAGAGGCCCCCACAAGTTAACCTCGGTCACACGCCGCCATTTTTCCTCCGGCGTTTCCAGCACTTTGCCGCCGCCGCCTATGCCGGCATTGTTACACAGCACGCTGACCGGGCTGAAAGTGGCTTCAATTTGCGCTGCGGCGAGCTTTAATGCAGCCATATCAGTGGTGTCGACCTCAATCGCCAGCACGGCATCGGTAAGCTTACGTAGCTGTTGTTCTGCATCTTGCAGGCGGTCCGTTTGAATATCGGCTATGACAATGTTTGCGCCTTCTTTGGCAAATGCTTTCGCTATACCCAAGCCGACTCCGCTACCGCCACCGGTGATAAAAACGGTTTGTTCGTTAAAGTCTTGCATCGTTATTCTTAAATTATAGATCCGCTACTTTGTTGTGTTCGATCAGATCGAAGTCGATTTCCGCACCCAAGCCAGGTCCCTGGTGAGCGTGTACCATGCCATTTTTATCTACTTCGATATCCTGTACCAAGCCATGCTTTTGCACTTCATCGGGCAGCAGAACTTCGAAGTACTCGCAGTTCTTAACTGCCATGATTAAGTGCAGATTGGCAACGTTGTTGAGTGAATTGCCGCCATGATGAACTTCATAGTTCATTTGAAAGGTTTCCGCGGTATGGGCGGTCTTTAGGCACGAGGTCAGGCCGCCTTTAATCGCGACGTCACCGCGCAGATAGTCGGTGGCTTTCTGCATGATCCAGGGCGCGTAGGCAGTGGGGCCGGTATTTGGCATTTCTGTCGCCATGATGGGAATACGCAGATCCTGCTTAAGCTTCATATAGCCGTACAAATCGTCGTAGGCGAGCGGGTCTTCATACCAGTAAAAGTTGAGTGCTTCAGCTGCCCGACCAACGCGCAACGCATCCGGATAGTCGTAAGACCAAGTGGAATCCAACATGATGCGGTAGTCATCACCCACCGCGCGCCGAACGGCTTCGCAGATTTTAATGTCCCAAGCCGCAATGGCCGGGGGATGAATTTTATAGGCGGTCCAGCCTGCTTCTTTGTAGCGCACCGCTTCCTCGGCATATTCTTCGGTGTTTTCGAATACGGCGGAGCTGGCGTATGCCGGTACGCTGCTGCGATAGGAACCCATTAATTTATGAATGGGAATGCCTGCAGCTTTGCCGGCCAGATCCCATAGCGCTACGTCGATTGCGCCGACGACCCGCAGAACAGGTCCCATAGCCCAGGTCGACATGCGTTGGTAAATCTTTTCTCTCGCGAACGGATCCTGTCCGACCAGCATTGGCTTGAACCGGTCGACGATCAGTTGCGCGTCATTACCCAGAGAGCTAAGAGCGTTGCCGAGAAAGGCGTGCCCTTCGATACCTTCATCGGTGATGATTTTTACCAGCGCCATATGGGTGGAACGAGTGCCAGAGCTTTTTACATTTAGGGTGTATCGAGTTGGCGGTATGTCATTCCATGCCCATACCGTGACTTTGACGTCAGTAATCTTCATCGCAAACTCCTTTGCTAAGTCTTGTTAAGACGATTTTAAAACGGGTTATCCGGTTGCCGCGATTGGCATACTTATCGCCGCTGTAGCCACTTCTATGCCGTGTCTCGTTATCCGCATTTCGCTTGCTAATGCAAAGCGGCTGCTGTTTTACAGCTGTTGCTGGTCGATGCTTTTCGATCCGTAATCTAACGTTATGAGTGTGACATCCGCCGGCCCTTGACCGGTACAGTGCCGGGATAATAAGAGCCTTCAATCGTGTCACCGTCCAGGCGGCCTTCAAAGTCGACTAAAAAGTCCCAGTCGCCTTTGTCGATACCGAAGCTGAATTTCAACTCCCCATCTGTCAGCGAGCTAGAATTGATAGCAAATGGACCAAGCTGGTCATCCATTAAATAAACGGTGCCTTCACTGAGTTTCAGCAGATGCGAACCCCAACCCGTTTCCAGTTCCCAAATTCCGGAAGCTTCGCCGGTCAGCGTTGCGGATGCTTTTTCTTCTGCTGACGAATGCATTATGGTCTGCGCGACGGCCAGCGTGCGTCCAGCGAGATCCGACAGTTTATTGTCATTTTCGCCGCGAACTGCAGAAAGTAGGCGGTCATTGAGTACGCCGGTCCATTTTTCGGGCAGCGCTTTTGCGCCGCACTTAACGCCCAGAATCGAACCGACAGTGGCGGCGTTACAGTCTGTGTCCCAGCCGGCGAGGGTGGTCACCACGATGCCTTGCTCGAAGTCGTCGCAGCCGAAATAAATCCCCAAAACCACGAGGGCGGCGTTGTTGATGGTGTGGACGCCGTGATAGTGCCCGTAGCGGTCGTTAATCTTCGACCAAACATTTGTCCAGTCTTTAGCGCTGCCAGTGAGTTCTTCGGCACACCAAACTTGGGTGTCGCGGATGGCTTCGGCAAGTCGACTCTTGGAGGGGATCGCGTTTAATCCGGCGGTTACAATGCCCTCGGCATCGGTTGTGACGAAAGCGGCTGCGACCATTGCGGCGACAAACATCTCGCCGTAAATCCCGTTTTTGTCGTGGGAAATGCAAGCGTCGCGGAACGCCAAATCCGCTGCTTGTTGCGGACGCCCGGGCATGACGTAGCCAAATACATCGGCGCGGATTTGAGCGCCGATCCATTCTCTAAAAGGATTGCGAAACATTGCCGAGTAAGGTGGCCAAATGCTTAACGCGAAGTTGCGGTAGGCGACGCCTTCGGCTGTATACGTGAGGCCGAAAGGCATTTGCGAAACCCAGGTATTGGCAATGCTGCGCGGCGTTGTTGCCGCACCCTTGCGTTCTAACGCCAACAGGCCCAGCACAGTAAAGTCCATGTCGTCATCGCGATCCATACACTGAATATTGCCCAATGTGCTGGGTTTCAGCGTTTTAGAGATCATTTTCTCCGAGAACGGAATGTAGTTATCGAGCGGCAAGGCGTCGATGCCCGCGAGGTAATCTTCGATTCGCGCTTTTTTCCAGCCTTCGACGGGTTTACCAAGGCAGCAACCCGCGGCTCTGCCCAACCAGCCGCCATAAATTTGCTCGGCGATCCGCGCATCGTCCCAGTGTATTGCAGGATCAGTTGCTGCGGGGCGATCGGCTTGAATATCTGCCAGCGCTGAAGGTTCGGTATAGGGGAACGTGGTTGCTACTGGCAGCGCCAGAAGTTCGTCGTAGAGGTTGCGGAAGTTTTCATCTGATGCGTTCGCTTCGATCGCGTCGGCGACGCGTGCGGAGATCTCAGTAATGTCACAGCCCTCCTCACCCCGTTGCTTAAGCTCTGTCTTAATTAATTTCTTTTCTAACGAATGCATAGACCGAGTCTCGGTTGGCGAAAGTAAGTCGGCAACTAAGACTAGAAATGCCGGTAGGGAGGGTCAACCTAGATGGCATTTACTTCACCCAAAAAGCGTAAGTTATCGAGCTTTCAATTCTTTTGCGGTTGGCCGGGGAACGCTCCAAAGGTGTGTGTGGTTCAGTGCAATCCGATTTCGATGTTTAAATTCAGTAAAAATTTGGGGGAATATTGGAGATTATCGGCTTGTAACAGTGGGTCGTGCAGATGATTATAAGGGCAGGGGAGAATTCATATGTTTGATATAGATGTAAGTACGCTGCAACCGGTCGGCGAGTTTGGTTCGCAAGCCTGGGGTGAAGCGTGTGCTGATTTTGGGGTGAAAATTCTTGAATCCGCCGACCTTCCGGACGATTTGTCATGGGGATTTAGCGAGACCTATACCCACGCACCGGAGCGCCTGATCAGTGCGGAACGGCCGATTGCCGGCTATTTCTTCATGGTTCACAACGGTGTCATATCTGGCGGCGATGGCGTCCCGGAAGAGTGCCTTGCTATTCCTGGCTTTCACGCAAAATTGCGTTGGGCTTATCTTTGCAACCAATCACGGTCTTTGTACGGCAGCGCTGGACAAAAGCAGCGCGGCGCTGATGAGGCGCAACTGGTAGCGGAGATGGAATCTTATCTAGGCTATAAGCCAGATATGGGTGGCGTGCCTGCACCAGTTTGGCCGAAGCCCATTGTCGTTGCGCTCAGCTACGGCGTCGAAACCGGCGGCGGATTACATAATATTGCGGCCAGCTTGCAGGCACCGTCGCCTGAGTTTGCGGAATGGCCGACAACCGAGCTTGGCGTACCCGATTTTTCTGCGATGAGCGACGCACAGAAACAGGATCTCATCAGTTTGTGCGGACTCAACCAGAGTTAGATTTGGGTGAAGTTTGTTCCTTATTAAACGCTATCCGTGTCTGCGGTTTGTTGTTTGTGAAGTGCTGAATGCCGCCTCAGGCGGCAATGCCGGGTCCTGATTCGAAAACTCGCTTCAGGACGCAGAATTGCAACAACAGACCAGAGGGGTAGATAGCAGCAATCGGCAACAAGACTAATAACAGCGACTAATTGGAGTGGCCCAGTTGTGACTCATATTCCTCAAAGTTTAAGCCTCAGCGAATTTTCCGAAGAACTTTGTGCGGATTCGCTCGGACAACCGTTAGGCAAAGTAGAGCGAAAGTTTGTGCACAGCATGCTGCAAGGCATCAGCGTATCCCGCTCGGTTAATCTCACTGAAATTGCCAAAGGGCTTGGTGAAAACATCAGCTTACATGCAACGCACAAGCGGCTTTCGCGTAATCTTTACGACGTCGATCTGGTTAAAAACCTGTCAGACAGATTGCTCAAGATTGGCAGTAAGCGGGTTGGGCCGGAGACCCGGTTGATCGTCCACCTCTCTGAATTGCAGAAGAAGTTTGCTCGCAAAATAGAGTTCTTGCCGACGTCTGAGGGTGTTTCCAGCGCGGGGTTCAAGGTGTGCGAAATCATCGCCAGCGAGCCGGAGTCCAAAACCTATTTTCCACTTTTGACCCATGTTTGGTCTGATGAGGTGCCGGGTTTCACTAGTGATGCCGAGGAAGTGTTTAATTCCATAAATAAAGTGTTAGCGGCTACTGCTAACCAGGGCGTGATTTATGTGGATAATCGCAGTGTGCCAGAAGAAACCTGCAAACTGATTTTGGCCGACCGCAAGATCAATTATATGATCATGGTGGACGATCGGGACTTGCCGGTGCGCGTTCGCAATGATGATTTTTCAATTAATGAAATGTTGGATCGAGTCGATACCCGCTACGGCAAGATTTTGTACAAACTGGTGCCTGTCGGGATTCTTGGCGCGTCGCAAACGGATCTCGATCTGTTTGTGCACTCTGGCTGTGCCGCAGTAAAAGTGCCGCTATCTGGGCGGTCAGTGAACTTTATTGTGTTGAAAACTAAGAGTTCCATATTGGAAGAACAGGCGACGCCGTTTCTGACAACTCATACCGATTTACGTTCGCGTAAGGCTCTTATGGGACTCGTAGATTCCTTTCTTTCGACTCAGGACGTGATAGCGATGCATCGCGGGCTTCGGGATAGATTCAATCCGGAAAACTTCCGAGTGCTCAGCTATAACCGGCTGCAACTGCTTATGACGTTATTGGAGGCAGTCATAGGCCACGAGGTTTCCGTGAGGGGGGATGAATTGCCGATTGATGAAACCTTTGCGCAAAGCCCTCATGACGGACAACTGCACCGAACTTATTTGCTGCCGGATCCCGAGGCCGCTGTATCCTAGGCGGTAAACTTTGGCACTAGACCGCAAACTTGGGAACGCCGATGATCAGTGAAGAAATGCGCGGGTTTCTTGAGGGCTTCAAAGCCCAAGGTGCTAAAAAAATCAAAGCGACCGTTGCCGAGGAGCGTGCCAATCTCGACGCGTTCATGGCCCCCCTCAAAATTGCCGATGGCGTTGTCTTTGAGGATCTCGTCCTGGCCGACCGACCCGCAAGAAAACATGTGCCGCCGCAAGCCAAACTGGACCGCGCGGTCTTAACCTTCCACGGCGGGGGGTATCGGGTAGGTTCTCTGGATGGCTACAAGTCCTTTATGTCGCATCTTGCGGTTGCCTGTGAGGCGCCGGTTTATGGTCTGGACTATCGTCTCGCGCCGGAACACACCTATCCCGCTGCGCTGAACGATGGTGTCGCTGCCTTTATTGAGCTCAGCGAAACGATTGCGCCGCAACGAATTATGCTCGTTGGGGATTCCGCCGGTGGCGGGTTAGCGTTGGCCAGCTTGTTGGTCCTGCAGGAACGAGGCTTGCCGGGCAGCGGCGCTGCGGCACTTCTGTCGGCTTGGCTAGATGGCACGGCGAGCGGTGCCAGCTATGCTGATCGGCGCGCCGAATTTCAGGATGCGATGCGGCAATATGCAGGTGGTTATGCCATCGATACTGTTGGCTTATCGCCTCTGTTTGGCGATCACGAGGGGTTGCCGCCGCTGTTGTTGCAAGTCGCCCGCGACGAGCCGATGGGCGACGACACGACTGCATTGCAGGCGCGGGCGCTCGCGGCTGGAGTAGATAGCCGTCTCGAAATTTTTGACAACGCCTTTCACGACTTTCAGGTTTTTACCCAGATCCCTGAGGCACGCGCAGCAATCAATGCGATCGGCGAATTTTTTAGGGAAGTTGTGCTTTAGCTGAAGCAGATACTTTGCTTCTATGTCCTGCTTCTGTCTCCCGCTTCTGTCTCGCGCGCATCACTACAGGCTATCCCGCTAGCCTTTCGCTCTGTTCTTTGCAGCGGCCGGGGCGATCAGCGTGAGTGCACTCGCCGGTATGCTGCATCCCCGGCCTCAGCAGCAACTTGCAGGCCGAGGGCGTTCGCGTCGAGCATGGCTGCGCGCAATTTATCGGCTGTAACTGACATGGGCATATGGTGCGCGTTTCTATTCTTAAGCGCCGATTCAATAATCGTATCCATAGCGGTAGTGTCGGTAGGCGATAAAGACAATTGCGCCAGATGAATGGGAAGGCCGATGCGCGCAAAGAAATGCGCGACTTCCGCTGCCTCTGCAGCATCTTCCAACGCCAGTTGAATAAGCGTTCCCATCGCCACCATCTCGCCATGCAAATAGTCATGATGTATTGCATCGATTTGGGTAAAAGCTAACGCCATCGGGTGTGCTAGGGCAAGGCCTCCGCTTTCAAAACCAATGCCGCTCAAGAGGGTGTTTGCCTCTACCACGCGCTCCAGGGCATCGTCACAAACATTGGCGATAACCGCTTGGGCCGCGGCTTGTCCATATTCAAATAAGGTGCGTGCGCAAACTTCGGCGATCGCGCAGGAGGCGAGGGTCGGTCGAGCGCCGATTGGGGTCAACGCTTTGCTGTTATTCAAACAAACACGGGCTTCATACCAGGTTGCCAAAGCATCGCCCATGCCTGCGACCAGATAACGCTCGCCTGCGGCCGCAATGATTTCTGTATCCACAACAACCATAGCCGGATTGTTGGGATAAAATTCCACAGCATCGTTGGCGCCTTCAGGTGTGTAAAGCACCGAGAGCGCGGAGCAGGGTGCATCATTCGAAGCCAGAGTTGGCACAATGACTACCGGGACGTCGAGGCGGTAGGCGATGCTTTTGCCAGCGTCGACGGGTTTGCCGCCGCCGACAGCGATTAAGCAATCGAGCTTTTCGTTGCCAAGCGCGGCGACGTGTTTTTCGATTTCCACCAGCGAGCATTCGCCGTCAAAGATGGCTTCAACAGAGTCGATATGACTGCTTTTTAGGGTTGCAATGATGCGGTTGCCCTCGGCGGCCATGCCTCGACGCGACGCGAGGATACCGACGCGACCCACGTCGATTACCGAAAGGTAGCGATGGATTTGGTTTAGTACGCCAGGACCCTGGATGTAGCGCTGCGGTGCAACCATCACCCTTGGGGTTGTTACATTTTGCGCATTAAAGATTTTTGCCGGGAGATACGGTTCGCTTTGCATTGTGTTCGCCTTCTGCTGCTGACTCAGTTGTGTCGCGTTGCATTTGCCGAGTATTTACGCCATCGCCAGGTACGGCTTATTCACTCGACCCTTTTATTTTTGCGAGTTCGGCACGTAATTGCCGGAGTTCTCGCTGTTCGTCTTGTGCCTTTTGCCAAATTTTTTCTGTGACCTTGTGCGGGCCGTAGGCGCTGGGTGGCAGCAGCATTTGGCGCTGTTTAGCGGTTAGGCCGGGATAGTTGTCCGCGTTGTAATAACACGGACTCCAGGCTACTGCGTGGGGGCAATATTTGTAAAAAAGCGTGCGGCGTTCACTGCCGGGCCGGCCTTCCCAGGGCACGGTTCCGTGGGCGCAGGCTTCGGTAAAAATAATTGCGTCGCCTGCGCATACAGCGACTCGTTCTACAAAGTCAGGCACCTCGGCTTGGGTTTTGCTGTGGCGCCAGGCAGAGGGCAAGCCAAGATTCGATTTATGGCTGCCAGGGATGCAGGCAAAGCCGCCGTCGCTGGCGTTGACGTCATCCAGCTCAAACGCAACGGCTATCAAGCCGTTAAAAAATCTGCCGTTGCTATACCGGTAAAAACATTGGCCGCCATCACTTGGGCCGACCAAGTCGGCAGGGCCGCCGGCACCCTGACCGCCGCCATGCAGGTAGAGTGTTTTTTCCCGTTCCGGCATTTTACTATCGATCTTTGCGTAGTCATGATCGAGGCGAAAATGTTCGCCGAGCAATGTCGTTAGATAAGGGGTGAGGGCGGGTAAATCGATCAGATCGATGTACGTGCCGCCGAGTTCCAGCAGCGAAGCTGCTGACCAGGCTTTATCGTTTTCGTCGCGGAACATGGTTCGATCTGAACCCAATATCGGACTGGCGTTTTCAGCTCGATGCGCCTCCAGTCGAGCGGATAAGTCGTCGATCTGAGGCTGCTGCAGGACGTTGCGTACAACGATAAAGCCGCGGAGATCAAACAGATATTGCTCGTCTTTATGCATAGATGAATCACCCTTTACTCGCTACCACTTCATGACGGCGCTAACGCGACACTTAGTATAATCGGCTCTCAGAGAGTCAGCGGTTATCTGCCGTACCTCAGCGACCGGTAAAAACCGGCGGTCGCTTGTCACGGAAAGCGGCTGTGGCTTCTTTTGCGTCTTCGGTTTGTTTGAGTAACGCCAGCGCTCGATTTTCTGAGCGAAACTGCGTGTCGATATCGGCATCTTGCCGCAACGTAGCTTTATTCATCCGCACGGACAGCGGTGGATAACTTGCGATCGTCGTCGCCATCTCGGTGGCCGCGGCAAGCAGTTCGGCATCAGCTACGCGCTGGTTGATCAAACCTATCTGCAGCGCTTCAGCTGACTCGACCATTTTTGAAGTCAACATCAGTTCCATCGCTTTGCCAAAACCCACCAGTTTGGGCAGGGTGTAGGTCGAGCCGATTTCAGCGGAAATGCCAAGCGCAGTAAAAGGCAATCTAAACCTGGCGCTATCACCAGCTAGGCGTATGTCACAAAGCAAAGTGATGGTGCACCCGCCACCAACGGCGACGCCATTGATCGCTGCGATGATTGGCTTTTCTATGTCTACGAAAGCTTTGTAGAGGCGCTCCGCAAGCGTCGGGCTGTTTGACGATTGGCTCTGGCCGTTACCGGAGTCCGCCAAGTCGGCACCAGCAGAGAAAGCTCTGCCAGCACCGGTAATGACGAAAACTCGAGTGGCGTCATCCTGATCGTGTTGATGCAGCGCGGCATGCAACTCATCAGCCATGTCCAGCGTTAACGCGTTTAACCGTTCTGGCCGTTGCAGCGTAATGGTCGTAACGAAATCAGTCGTCGTCACGTTGATCGTGCTGTAGGTCATAGACAGGTCTCCGTCGGGCTGCGCGCTCCGGGTTATTCAGAGAGATTGATTTTCTGAAAGTTTGGCGGTCTTCGCTCCACAAATGACGCTACGCCCTCCTTAAAGTCATTTCTTGCCAGGCTTTCGTCCATCCAGACAGTGGATTCGCTCATGGCTTCTCCAAGCTCTTTGCTGAGATGCTTATAAATCTGGCGTTTCATCATCATGATGGACATCGGCGCTGAGGTTTGCGCGATTTCCTTAAGATAGTTTTGCGCTTCTGTGACGCACTCGCCGTCCTCACACAGCCGGTTCGCGTAGCCGAGACGGAACGCCTCTTCGCCCAGAATTTTGCGTGAGCTCCAGTTCATATCCAGAGCGTTGGATGGACCGACTAATTTGGGCAACATCCAGCAGGTGCCGTGTTCGGCGATCAGGCCTCGCGGTGCGAAAGAGGTCACGATTTTTGCGCTTTTATCCATGAAACGCATATCGCAAAACGTTGCATAGCTGAAACCTAAGCCAGCAGCAGCGCCATTGATTGCAGCAATCAGCGGCTTACGCAGGCCAAGGAAGTAAGTCGGTGAAGACTTGTAGTTTGGGTCGTCGTCCGGATTACCCGGATCCGCTTTGAGATGATCATAGCTGTTGCCCAGTCTTTTACCGGCTTCGCTCATGCCACCTAGTGCATTCATGTCCACGCCAGAGCAAAAGCCTCGCCCCGCGCCAGTGAGTACAGTACCCACAACGTCCTGATTACTTTCGGATTGTCCCAGCGCGTGACGAATCTCCGCTTGAGTCAGGTCGGTCAATGCGTTGAGTTGGTCTGGTCGGTTGATGGTAATGGTCGCTACGCCGTCTTCTATTGCGTAGCGTATTTCCTCGTAGGTGATAGACATCGTTTTTCCCCGTTCGTTTTTCCCCGTTCGTTTTGCCCCGTTCGTGTTTCCCAGTTCGTCAGCCCCGATGATTGCCCTGCTGGCGGGCGATCACGATAGCTTATCGGATCAGCAGGAAGTAGCGTCTACTTTAGCAATTCCCCCATTTATGTCGATGCTTGTCCCTTCCTTAAAATGCGCTGTATTTCGGTTTCTGGGTGGGATGTGGATGTGCTCACTTGAGACTTCTAAACCACCCCATTAGTGTCCAAGTGATCAGTGGCAGGAGTGCATAACGTGAGTGTTGAGAGCGAAGTGTTAGCAGCGATGCAGGCCCACGTGGCGGCAAGAATGAGCGAGGATAGGGCCGCGGCATTCGAGTCGTATTCTGACGCGTGGACGGACAGCAAGGGGTACACCAAGCAAACTCTCAAGGACTGGCATCTCGTCGCCACGGTTGGTGGCGCAAAACTTGAGATCACCATTGATCTGCGTACCGTAGATATTAGCGTAGAGGGCAACACAGCGACCCTCAGTCCTGTTCGCACGGATTCTGCAAAGGGCAGGGTTTCTCACCGGCACCGGTTACAAAAAGAAGCGGACGGGATGTGGCGCCTGGTGCATACGGAAACCGTCGATTGGGAACCGGTGCCGATGGATGATGCGATCCAGCAGCAGAAGGACGCCATCGACTCCACCGCCATGCTGGTGCGCGAGCACCGCGAACAATTGCTCAAAGACCGTTGGCGGCCGGGTTATCACTTCGTTGTGCCCGAAGGCGTTGCGATGCCGTTTGATCCCAACGGCGCCATTTATTGGAAAGGCCGTTACCACCTTTTTTACATATTTCAGGATAAGCGGTCGGGCAAAAAGGAAGATCACTGGGGCCATGTTTCTAGCACCGATTTATTCCATTGGCGTCACCATCCCACAGGATTGTTGGATGGCATGTACAGCGGCAATTGCTTCCTCAACGCAGATGGTGTGCCGACCATTTGCTACCACCAGGTCGGACTCGGCAATGCGCTCGCCGTTGCCGTGGATGACAACCTCGACGAATGGGAAAAACTAACATCCAATCCGATCACGCCGTCACCTAATGCAGGTGAACATAGCCACGATAAATATCGGTCCTGGGATCCATTTGCCTGGTACGAAAACGGCTATTATTACGCGATCTTCGGTGGTGAACATCCGGCCATTGCGAAGTCGCCCGACATGGGCGGCGACTGGCGTTATGTGGCAGATCTGTTTGCCCACGGTGTTGAGGGGGTCTTGTTAGATGAGGACGTTTCATGTGCAGAGCTCTTTCGGCTTGGTGATAGAGAGGTCCTGTTGTGCATTAGCCATCGTATGGGCTGCCGCTACTAC
>MDTB01090856.1_pt1 | contig 33517 bp, 11 predicted proteins | sample 811161 | NCBI WGS metagenome assembly MDTB01 (sample SAMN05326650, study PRJNA326480) | marine metagenome | isolation source: seawater | place: Mediterranean Sea | collected 2009 | reverse complement strand
TTGAGAAAAGAGGTTTACAGCCCAGAGGCCTTCGTCCCTCACGCGGCGTTGCTCCGTCAGGCTTTCGCCCATTGCGGAAAATTCCCCACTGCTGCCTCCAGTAGGAGTCTGGGCCGTGTCTCAGTCCCAGTGTGGCTGATCATCCTCTCAGACCAGCTACTGATCGTAGCCATGGTAAGCTTTTACCTTACCATCAAGCTAATCAGACGCAGGCTTATCTTATAGCAAGAGCCGAAGCCCCCCTTTGGTTAAAAACCATAAAATTTTTAACATTATTAGGTATTAGCGTCTGTTTCCAAACGTTATCCCTATCTACAAGGCAAATTGCCTACGCGTTACTCACCCGTTCGCCAGTTTAATAGATTCCCGAAAGAATCGTTCTCCTTGACTTGCATGTGTTAAGCACGCCGCCAGCGTTCGTCCTGAGCCAGAATCAAACTCTCCATTGTACATTTTTAATTTGATAGTCACTAACTCATTAAATTGACAGTTCTAGCATCCTAATAATTTCAAAAAACAGATAAAAATTGCTCAAAAGAGCACATGCCCTTTTGAGCAAAGCTTAGTAAATTAAATTACTTTTTTTTCTAATACAATAGTTAATTAATAAAAAAACAATAAAAAAAAATATTGATTTTTCTTATGCTATTTTACCAATAGCATTTTCTTAGTTTCAACAAAGTTTCCTGCTTCAATTTTATAAAGGTACATACCCGCTGCAACAGGAGCACCAAAATTATTAGTAGCATCCCAAACAACAGACTTAGATCCACTAATTCCCTCATTAGAAGAAACCAATGTCTTAACAAGCCTGCCAGATGCATCAAATATAGATAGGTTTACAAAACTAGGTTCTGCAATAGAATACTCTATAGTTGTAGTTGGGTTGAAAGGATTTGGATAATTATCTGATAACGAAAAATTTGCAGGACTAAAAGCTTCATTATCTAAAGTCCAGCTTCCGCCAATTGTCCAAACAGCATCTGTAAAACCCCAATCACCTTCTGGAGTATCATCTACTATAGAAAGACCATTAGAGTCAGATACGACTAATCTTGATGCGCATTGAGCTGAACCAGATGAAACTACACAGTCCTCTTTTGCATCTAACGTTACTGTCGCACTTTCAAACCCATTATTTACACTTGCATTCAAAACAAGCAAAGGGGTATATGTCGATGAAGCCGGAATAGTGGTTGCATTCAAATCAAAAGCTAAAATTACATTATTAGTTGATGAAACAGAGCTCAAAACACTTGATGCACATGTAAGAGTGCATTCGTTGTTTGCCCAACTTCCTTGCTGCATAAAACAGTCCACATCAGTAGTATACTGAGGATCAACGTAAGATGTTGCCACGCTTGCATCTACGGTAAGCGCTCCACCAGATAGTAAGTCAAATTGGAATCCTGCAAACTCAGCATCTGATTTATAATCAATACGAATATTGTAACCTCCACTACCATCAGCTTCAATAGAGCCGACAGAAAGTGTTGCTCCAGCATACACAAAGCATGCAAACAAACTTAATATTATTATTTTCTTCATTAATTAATCTCCTTTTTTTATAGTATCACTATAATTTTTTTACCAATTATTTTAAAAGCGTAATCTTATTTGTCAAAGTTCCTTTATCCGAAACTAATTTAACCATATATATTCCAGAAGCCATTTCAGAACCTAGTTCGTTAACACCATTCCATTGAACCTGATATGACCCACTTTGCTTATACTCGTCTACTAACGTAGCAACCTTTTGACCCATTATATTATATATTGCTACATTTACATCCCCACTAATATTTAAATCAAAAGAAATCGTAGCAGTAGGATTAAAAGGGTTCGGATATATATCCATTAATGCAAAATGATCCACAACAGTCGAACTTATTTTTCTAGATGAATTATACGCAACCGCCGATTCTACCAAAAAACCATCCTCAGAGTTTAATTCAAACAACACTCCATCGCTAGGCAAAATCATGATAATCGTAGACTTATTACCTTTTGTTGAAGGAACAGCTATCTGATTTTCTCCAGAAACATTAAACTTAAAAGAATCCAAATCAACATCTTCTCCATGCGTAATGTCAATTTCAACAATAGAAACAAAACCGTCATTTGAATCCATTTCTAATGTATTTTCAGTTTTAAATATATTGACATCGTAAGCATCATCTAACCTTCCATCTCCAGCAAGAATAATATTGACAATCGGAATAATATCTGATATCTCAAGCGTTCCATTTTCATTAATATCTGCCGCACAAAAATCGGCAGGATCAACCACAGGATCTATTAATGCAATAGAGAATATGTGGTTAATAATTTTAAGGATATCAAATATATCTACGCTATTATCCCCATTAGCATCACCTGTATCATTGCACAGTATACTGCAATCTTCCGGATAAGGGTCTGCAGAATCAGTGATCAGCTCAGTTGTAGCAACATACACTCTATTTAAAAAATCATAATGATTAGCAGTCGATGTCAAATCTAGTGAAGCACCCCAGTTAGGCATTTGAAAAGAATAGTATACCTCATCTTCAGTACTAAAATGCGCTGCATGAGGAAAACTTTCTTCAGGACCACACCATGAAAACTCTATCCCCATATCTGTAGGGCACTGAGGATTACCATCAGCATCTACACCCCATTCTTCAGGATAATCTAATGGATCATCTTTTGAGTCTGTTGCGTTGTAAGGATTGTACCAAGTAGAGCCATTGTCTACAGATTTAATTATATATATATCTTGACTAGTTTCAGGATAGCTGTAAGTATCATCACATGGATCCTCAGTATCATAATCATCAAAAAGCTCACCGCATGTGTCTGTCATAAGATTCGCAGTAACCCATACAATATCAGAACCATCTCTGTCAAATGAAAGAGAAGCCATCATATCATTTGAAATAGACCCATCTGCATCATTTGTACCCCAATATCCTGACTCATCACCTCTAACAACCATAGACCAATTCCAACCTGTAGCAGAATTAACTTGCCCTGGACTTTCTAAATAATCTTTATCGATTGTAAAATGATACCAACCCATATTTTCAGTATACCAAAAACTACTAGTTCCATCAGTATTTGTAGCATCTCCAGCATCAATACCTTCTGGATAAATTAGAAGCAGAAAATGAGGGTTGCCATCAGCATCAACTTTTATATCATATTCGTAAAATGCCCATACCCCTTCCCATGACTCAACATAGCTTTCACTACACTCAAAATCTAATACATTGCCAGTTTCTGGGTCCGGCTGAGTTAGAGAGGCTTCAATCGAGTCAAAAACATTATCAGGAATGTAATAGACACCACCAGAGCCATCGTTTCCACAAACATTACTATCACCACTCCATGTCATTCCGTGGTCGTCCGTCATCTTAAAGATTGGTGTATGATTACAGTTTGGGCTATATGTACTTGTAGATGTCGGGTCTGTGCCGTCACAGCCATTAAAAAGACCAACCAACCCAATTACACCTTGACCTGAGTCGTTCATACTTACCAATTGATTTCCATTGTATCCAGATAAAGTGCCGTCAGCGGGGTCTATAAAATAAGGAGCAAGGCACGCACCTGAAGTCTCATCAAACAATACTTGCTCGCCTCCAAAAACCTGAAGACCTGAATCATCTGAAACCTCAGTAGTAAACACATAGCTATTGTTACGAGTCCAGTCAGTATAAGTGACAACAGCTATGTCCATTCCTAAATCTTCACTAAATGACATTGCTGCTGAACCATTCCATAAATCTTTACACCCAGAAGTCCAATCAGGGTCAATCTCTGCTGGAGGCTGAAAAAGACCGCCATCCCATTCGTCATCATAGGCATAGTACGGTCTTCCACCATAATGATCAAGTTCTGCTACTGCTGCAGTGTAAGGAATATTTACAAAACCATTGCAACCGGCAGGAAAAATATCAGTATACTCATTCCAAATCGCATAAGGACGCTCAGATGAACCAACCGCACTTGGGAATCTAGCCTGAGCGCTTCCACCGCCACCAACACCTCCGCCACCCCATGGAGGATTACCGTTGCTATTAATATTATTTATCACTCTCCAGTCCTGACCATCCTCAGACTCAGCAAACCCCAACTGACCTGCAGAAGCATTTGCGCCTAAACCTGCATACTGCCTATATGCAATTGCCCAATTACCATCAGCATCTACATGCAAAGGCCTTGTTGTGCTGCTAATTTTTCCATACCCATTCGTAGAAGAATCTACAAGAGCAAAAAAAGAACTGTTCCTTGAGTTATTATAATTAGGAATTTTGCTAGCACTTGCCGAAACAGAACCAAAACCTCTATTCATTGGCTCATACTCCCTTACATACTTTTTAACCGAAGAACTTTTCTTAAGTTTGTTTTTTTGTTTTTCGCCTGAAAACAAAAAAGAAACTGTTGTCATTGATAAAACTGCAATAAAGAATATTTTTTTCATTTTAACCTCTTTTTAAATCAAAATATATTAATTTTATAACGGAAACCGCACTCGTTTTAATCTAATATTAATCACAGGTAAATCCCAAGCCTTTATTGTAACAAAGATTAACAGAATCTAATTAAGGATGAAATTTACAATTAAAGTGATGTCAGATATATTGATTTCGTCATCTTCATTTAGATCTGCTGACCAATTTTTATAGCTATCTCCGTTCTGAAACCCTAAAATAAGACCAACCACAGTTATAATGTCTGCAACATCTACAAGGGTATCGCAATTAAGGTCACCCTTTAAAGGATTAGAGCAATCGCCGCTCTCGATTTTCAAAGAACCTCTTCTTTGATTTCCTGCTCTATGCTGGCTCCAATAAGTTGTACTTGCATACCCAAAATCACCTAAATCTGTAACATCATAAGCAATTAAACCTTTGGAAGAACCTACCAAAATCTCAAAATCTCCATCATCATCAAAATCGTAAATTGAAGGAGTACCTGTTACTGGAAAATCATATACAACAGGAAAGCGATCATACAAGCTTCCATCTAGTCTGTACACATATACTTTATCTGAAGAGACTATAACAACTTCTGGATAGCCGTCATTGTCAAAGTCTGTGAAAAGCACACTGTCCTCAACATCTTCGCCTATCTCTACAGGCCAGCCTTCAAGCGCATTTCCATTCATATCGACAGCATAAACAAATTCATCATCAGATCCAAAAAAAGCATAAACATCTCCATCTATATCGACAAATGATGATGAAGATTTAACATTGCTTCCTGTATCTATTTGAAAAAGAATGTCTCCATTCAAATTAACAGCATGCATCATGTCATCATATGAACCTGCCGTAATAATAATATCTCCATTAATATCAACTATTGAAGGAGAACTTTTGAACTTGCTTCCATTTTCTAAAAGATTTCGAATCGAACCATCATCGTAAATAACAACAATTAAGTCATCTCCTTCAGTAGCGGCAACAATATCGTCCAGCCCATTACCGTTTAAATCGTACAAAGCGAGTCCAAACCAAATCTTTTCATTAAGCTCAACAGGAAAACCCTCAACATCTTGACCGTCATGATTAACAGCAAAAACAAAGCCTGATGTTTCTTTCCCTCCAAAAAACACCTCTAATTCAGGGTCGCCATCTATATTTCCTATACATGGAGTACCTGTAATTGATTGACCTGCCTGATATTCAACCTTCAAGCCATTTTTATCAAAAATATACATGCTGTCACTAGTAGACGTTATAACAAAATCTAAAACTCCATCTAAGTCTAAATCAGCAGAGGCTGGAGAACTTAAAATTGTAGACCCTGTATCATAAGGAAAAACCTCTGAAGGCCAGGCCTGACCATCGGATGTAATAATATTAACGATACCAGCACTATCTCCAAAAATTATTTCTAAGCTTCCATCTCCATCTATATCAACTACCAATGGCGAAGCATCAACTTGATATATAGAAGCGTATGGAAAACCGGTCTGCATATATGTGATCGGAATACTGAAAGTTAGTATATCTTGATATGCATAACCATTCAAGCCCTCTCCATCTATCTCTACTGAAAAAACCAGCTCATCTAAAGGCATATCAATATCCAAAGACACAGACACCGGAATTTGGTTTTGTACTGTCTGCGGTCCATCGTAGGTACCATTTCCATTATAATCTTTGGTTAAAACTTCTCCAAAATCAAAGACACCATTTAATTCTGTGCCATCCGGATCCGGAGATACATAATCAGGGACTCCATCAAGACCCATACCGTCTTCTGAACACATCTGGTCTGTACCGCAATCTCTCCAGTCGTCTCCTGGGCTTAACTCAGCAATAGCAAATTGATTGTTAAATATTTGAACATGCTCATTTTCACAAGAGACTTCAATATTTAAGTCAGTTGCTTTTTGCCACCCTTGCTCATTTAAAAAACTTATAGTTAAATTAAAAGAGTCTCCAGGGTTAGGAGCTCCATCACTGCCTCCTTGTGTTATATTAAAATCAAAAGAGTCAATCATGACTTGAGGTGAAAGGCTTGAAGCTACAGACTTATAGGCATCAACCATTCCGCGACCCAAACAATGATTACCTTCTATATAATTTTCCTTGCAGTCTGAAAATTCTAAATTTCTATCATAAATAGAATCATCAGCTGAAAATAAAACAATATCAATTAATTCATCATTATCCAAATCAGGCATATATGCTTTTAATAAACCAAAAACACTTGCAGCGTTTGGAGAGGCCATCGAAGAGCCTGTCGATTCATCATACCCGTTACCAATTATAGAGCTTAACACATTCTCACCTGGAGCTGCCAAATCAACAGTCTGATGATACGTTGCCCATCCACCCCAATTACCAGAACAACCTACAGCACACACAGATATACAATTTTTATAACCAGAAGGATATTCTCTTAAATACAGATCAGCATTTGATTCATCAGAACCATTACCTGCAGCTGAAAGCACAACCGCACCATAAGTATTGTGCGCTACATTAACAACGGTTTGTTCGCTGTTGCTAAAACCAAGGCCACCCCAACTATTATTTATAATTGTAAAAGTTCCAGCATAATGCCCCGTTTTTGCAGCATACGTAATGCCCGCCCAGGCATCATTTACAGGAGGACTATCAGTATCAACACCATCTCTAGAGGTTTTAACTGATAAAATTTTTGCATTATATGTTGGAGAAGCTATACCTACCCCATTATTTGTAGAGGCTCCTAAAATTCCTGCAACATGGGTTCCATGAGACCATCCACCGCTCAAACTCGCTCCTTCTTTAGGGTAAGGATCTTGGTCATCAGAGCCAGACGAACCTGATGTATCCCAGCCAATCAAATCATTAATATAACCATTCCCATCTTCATCAAAATCATTAAAAAATATATTTTGCTCCGAAGCAATACTTGGCGAAGGAACAAAAACAAAATCTCTCAAATCAATCTCGCCATCACCATTCTGGTCCAAGCCTTGTGAGACCAAAAATTGCTCAATCTCATAAGCAGATACATACTGGTCTCCATCTAAATCAGCAACATCAAAAACCCATGACTCTAGCTCTGCCTGATTAATCCAAAGATTGTATTTTAAATCTGGATGCGTATAATCAACACCAGTATCAACTGATGCTAAAATCACATCTCTTCCATTAGGAATTTGGTCTGACATAGAATCTAAAAATTTCCAAGCCCTATCAGCATTAACAGCCTCTATACTGCACTGATTTCCAACACTAGGGTCATTTGGAGGCTGATAGTATGGCTTTCGAATATATTCGTTCTCAGCATAAAGTAGCGGATACTTTACAAGAAGCGTATTTAAAGCTTCATCTACACTATCATTAGAATGAATATAAGCCCTATAAATTCTATTTAAATATATGTCCCCAGATTTATCTTTATCTGTTGAGTTTGGAATCCAATATTCAATATTAATCACTCCAACTTCATTAAGAACTGTATTAAGGAGCTCATTATTCTGTATCTTAAAACCAGATTTGAAATCAACTATCTTTAAAGGCTCATCCTGATATTTTAAGCAAAATAGAAATGTCTCCTTTGAAATATGATCCATCGAAAAACCAATCGAGGTTAAAATTAATAAGGCCCCTGTAAGGAGCCTTATTATCAATACTTTAAAACCATTCATCAAACTAGCTACCTAAAATAATATTAATGACTAAAACAATGTCATTTACCGCAACGCTCCCATCGCCATTAGCATCTGCTGCGCAAGTCTGCTGATCATCTGGAGTCATCGTTCCAAGGATATAGTTAACCATAAGCACAATATCACTAACCTCAACGGTAGTATTTCCATTAACATCACCCGAAATGCAAGACTCCCCTCCACCTAAATCATCTAAAAACAATCTAATCATAGCATTTCCTGTAGCAACTTCAGACCACTCTTCTGAAGAAGAACCTTTATAATAAGTACTTCCAGATGAAGAATTATCTATACCAAAGTTTTTAGTAGAACTTAACGATCTAATTCCTGCCCAAAAATCACCTGACAACAATTCATCGTACTCACCTGACAAATCTTTCTCGTTCCATCCATCAAGCCCAGTGTCTGCACCTGCAACAATTTTACTAAAAAGCTCTGCACCAGGAACACCATTATCATCTGCCCATATTTTAATAAAAAATCCACCACCTAGGCTTTCTTGATACCACTTGAATCGAGTAAGCTCTTCTCCGCTACTAAGAGCATTAAATTTAACAGCTAATAACTCACCTGTTGAGGCAAAATCAATTACATCCTCATATGTACCATCATCTAAAAATACCTCATGTACTGTTTGAGATAAAGGGGTTGCCTCAACAATTGCTGTAACCTCACTGTCTTGGCCATCATCGTATGTTGCAGCTATCTGATATGAATACGTTACATTGTTAGCAACAAACATGTCTGTGTATGAGTTGGTGCTCAAACCAGCAACTACTTCACCTCCATCACGATAAACCTTATATGTAACGCCTGCACCTTGCTGATTAACACTTGCTCTTATACCCCACTCTCCATCTGGCAAAGCATTTGCAATTGCATCATCACTCCAGACATCCCATGTTGAATTCAAGAAAGACATGCTATATTGACTTGGAGAGGCAGTAGCATCAACAGCAGCAGAAACTGACCCAGAAAATGTATGACCAATAATAAAAGGGCCATTCATTGGCCAATTAACATTAAAAGTATTCCATCCGCAATCAGTTAATTGAACAGACTGAGTATGCTCAATATTTGTAGAAAACAATGTGCCAAACGTACCAAATGCTGCAATATCAACATCAACCGGTAACCCGCCATATGCTTCGACATCACAAGTTAACGGATTTACATTGTATATAGAAACTGATTCAACAGTAGATGAGCCTGCAACATTAAATTTATTTCCAACCCATGCAAATGCATCTAAGTCATCACTGGATAACGTAATAGCATCATTAAGATCAAATGAATCATTGTCATACTGATAGCTTACTTGTCCAGAAAAATTCATATCATCCCACGATAATACAACCTCTTCATCTCCTGAAGCAGCAACTAAGCCTGTAGGAGAAGGATAGTTTCCTCCTGATATTTTAAAGATTCTTAAGTCGTCAATAAATAAACCTTCACCTTGACCTCCGCTTGTATCTTCATCGTGATAAGACTGAAATCTAAACCTTACATCTTTTCCTGCTAAATCAGTAATCTCCATATAAAGATTCATATACTCGCCGAAGGGATCATTAGGACCATACTCTTCCCAGCCATAGCTACCAGGCCTATATTCTCCACCCGCAATAGTACATTCTTCACCAGATGCAACCTCTATTTCTGTTATGGTTGTCCCGTCAACAGTATAGCAAGTCTCATAATAATCATATGTTACATCTTCCCAAACCGAACCAGATGCTATCATTGATGGAGACGTGTCTGCATCATCTGAAAAAACCGCACCTGCATCTGAACCTATAACAATATTATCTACTTGAAAACCTGTAGCTAATCCACCGCCTTGACTAGTTGTTGTAGTATCCCATCCTGGGTCAGAATAGAAAGCAAACCTAACTATAGCATCTTGACCAGCATATTGAGACAAATCAAAAGAAATATTATTCCAGCCGTTTGCATTTTCACCCAAAGCATTTGAATATCCTCCCCAGCCAGCACCACCATCAAAACCATTGTTCACCATTCCATAACCACATTGAAAGTCATAAGCTATAGACCCTTCAATTATCGTAAAACTTTCACCGCCATTAACAGAAATCTGAACATTACCCTGATCCCAGCCATCTACAAATTCTTGATTGCCGCCAGTACAAGCAATTTCCTCTGCTAGAACACCTACAAAAGGCTCAAGAGCCCAGTACATATCAGCAGTCATTACTCCATTATCAGGAACAGTAAAGGTTGGCGTGTCCATATATTGCACCCAATCGCTTAAATAACCTCCATTAGCACCAATGTCATCTTTAGCGCATCTATAGCTATTACCGCCATCTGCATTTTGACCTGAAGGATTAAAATCATTTGGCGCCCATGCAATATTTTCAGTATCCATAACTTGAACATAGTAAAAATCTGCCAAATAAGTAGACTCATCTTCATCCGGAGTAGCAGGGTCATCTTCTTGGTTTGCATCTGGCAAATCAACATTCACATAAAAAGAAAAATGCATAGACTCGCCATCCCCAATAAGAGGAAGCTCAAAAATAGGAGAAGTAAGATCCCAAACCCTATATATAGGTGTAACACCATCAGTGTCATAGTAGACTTGGTCAGGAGATCTAAAGCTTGAATTACTACTATTAAAATCTGTATTAGTTAATTCCCAACCTCCCTCAGCTTCCCATCCAGACACATCACCTTCAAAATCATCTGTAATTAAATCAAATTCTTGCCTGGTACTACTACCAAAAACAGGGTCACTCACCGAAGACCTAAACAACTGAGGACGACTGTTGTTTGTTTTTAAATATACAGGCTCCGTCTTATTCTTTACTCTTTTTACATCTTTAGCAAAGATTCCTGTTGAAAAAATAAAAAGTATAGTTGAAAAAATAAAAAAATTATGCCTCATAAATATATCCTCTATTTAATTGATTTTTTGCTTATCCTAGGTATAAATATATACAATTTTGATGTTAGAATTAAAATTCTTTTTGTAACAGACTATTAAAATTTTAACTTGATGCCAAATTGACCTGTGAGGCCTAAGTCTTCATACTGAGATAGGGCATAGTCTATTTCAATCGCTTTATACCTAAGGCCTAAACCGGCGCTTAAACCAGCATCGTAGTCCTTACCTGCATGAATACCGCCTCTGATATAATACCTGTTAAACCAACTCAATTCAGTACCCAAAGATATGTAAAGATTATCTTCAATAGGCTTAATTATATCTGCTGCTACGAGAACACCTAATAAATCATTAGTCACAAAAGCTCTTTTATCCTCACCCATAACCTGAACCTCAACGCCTAACCTTAAATCAGTAGGCAAATCAAAACTCTCAGTAGTATTAACAAGAATTTCTTCAGGATTTTCATCGGAACTCACCGCTTCTTCTAAGGCTTTTCCACCATGTTTTATTGTTCCTGGGCCAATATTATTTAAAGACGCTCCTAAAACAAACCCTAAAAAACCTAAATCATAATTAACTCCTATATCAAAGGCAATTGTTTGAGCAGTACTATACTCTATGTCCTCCCTTATATACTTAGCTGTAGCTCCAACCTTTAGATAATCTGTGATTGATTTTGCAAAAGCAGCTTGAGCTGATAAAAAGTATGTTTTATACTGACCTAATTCACCTGGCTCGTTTTCGTCAGGACCTTCACGCGTCTCATCCATCCAGCCAGAATCAAAAAAGAACATATTAACAGCAACAACATCTGCAAAATTAATTCTTTTAGCATAACCAAAAGTAGAATGACTAATATCTGAAAGATAGTTGGTTTTATTGAAAAAAGTCTCTTCATCTAAAACATAGCCTAAATTTGCAGGATTATAAGATATCGAGGAAACCCCTCTTCCTGCTGCAGTTTGAGCTCCAGCCATGCCAACAGAGCGAATACCTGTCTCTAATCTAAGCCACTCGGCACCCACTGTTCCTGCTCCATCCGGAAACGAAAAAGATAACATTAATAGTATTATTAGCCCTTTTTTCATAATTTTTATCTTATAATAGAAAACTTACCAGTTGATTCATAACTTCCTGATTTAACATGATATATATATAAACCTGGAGCGACTTTGCTACGCTTAATATTTTTTAAGTCCCAAACATGCTGACCTGAATCTGTATCTGAGTGCGTAAAAGTATCAACCAACTTACCTGTAACAGTATAAATATTGACTACACAATTATCAGGAAGACCTCTAAAATAGAGAATACCTTTACCCTCAACACCAAAATCTGAGCCCGACCTATACGGATTAGGAACAACATAAACATCGTCAACATTATCTTGAGAAACAGTAGATTTTTCACCAACCTTTCCTAAGTCTACTACCCACTTATCTCCATCTGCATACCAAGCAACAGGAGTAAAGTAAAACTTATCACCTTTTTTCCAAGGATACGCTTGCTTCCAAGGATTGTCATTAGCTCCATCATTTTCAGTCCCTTGAGGATTAAGAACAGAATCATAGTCATCTCCTTCTGGGTCTGGATTGGTAAAAGGATCATAACCTGACTCACTTTGATTGCACTTCAAATCATCTCCGCAATCAAACCAACCTTTTTTTCCATTTTCATCACTACCGCTTGGAGGAGGAATAAAGTTGGGTATAATATTACCAGCCTCCCAAATCATGGACTGATACAAAACCTGATCCCCTAAGTTATACTGAGTATTTGACTCCCAATCATCCGTACCATACTCTCTAAACATAAAATAGTCAAATATACCTATATATGAATAATTATCCTCGCCGGGATAGTTAGAACTCATAATATGATCTTGAGCTGTATAGTATGTAGAAACCCTTTCTTTCATCAAAACTCTCTCAGATCGAGTCCACGCACAATCCTTTCGTCCATCTGCATACTGATCAACTACAAGGTTACCTTCATCATTCTCAGAAAAACCATCATTCAAACCATTGTCCAAATGCTCAAGGAGAACCTCTTCATTTTTTGAAACATTATAAATTTTAAATGGCAAAAGTGTTGTTTCTCCCTCTGGACAAGAGTCACCCGAGTACGGAGTTGAAGGAGAGTCAACTTCATATACTGGATACTCTGGGATATCGCTAAACTCAACCATATATTTGTAAGGAGGGCGCATATAAAATATAGACTCACTAAAATATCGTATACTAGAAGAACGTTCATCAGAGACAAATAAACTAGTAAATAAAGTACTATCTGCATTTTGCTCAACTGTGTACGTATCTCTAAATGCAGGGACATGATTTCCTTGTAAATCCTGAGATGAAGAATATTCTAAGTAACCATTATCAAATTTAAATCGTACCCCATAGATCAAATCTGTCCAATTTTCTTCAGCCCCCAATTCATCAGAAAACATAATCGGCATTGCTTCAACTAAATAATTAGGATATACTAATTGATTTTGATCATTTTCAAAAACACCTGGAAAATCTAACTCTGACTGAAGAGTCTTTGAAGCATCAAGGCTTGAAATAGGTACAACATAAGAATCAATAGGCTGAAAAGCTTCGTCTATCTCCCAAATATACAACGTAGGTGATTCGCATTTATTGCCTTCAAATGAATTAACAACATTTCCAAACTCATTTAATCCATACTCTGCTTGAATTTCAAATGCTAAATATGTGTCTTTAATTAGACTCTTATCAACAATATCCCAGTACCTGTTACCATTTCCAATATTGTCATTAGAAGCCCCAAAAAAACCGTCATTTGTCTCGTCTGGATCGCTAACATTTGAAGGAAGCCCTCCAGGCACCACTGAAACAAAATTGCCATCACCTGCTTGGCCTAAGGGAGACTCCATAGAAGCAACTCCTGATGATTCGTCTGATAAATTATCTTGACCAAGAGATGTCCAGTGATCAGGATTTGATACAGACCAATTCGTTTCCTGATTATAAATAGGATCTCCGTCCCATACTTGATTTAAGTTTAAATCAGTCCAAACCTCACCTTGATCATACAAGCCATTAGACTCAGGGCACAAAGCCTGAGAACATGTTCCAAAATTATCATCATTAGGGTCAGCTGCATTTGGGTTTTCAATACTAAGACACCCTCCTAGCCCATCTTCATAGCTATCCAAACAACCATCAGGCCCAAAATCATCATAAGGCTCTCCTACTGACTCAGAGCTCTCACTAAAAACATAATCCAATGAATATGTTTTTAATCCTGAATCATAAGCTGTCAAAGTATAGGTATATTCTATTCCATCAATAACATCTTCATCCACATATATATGCTCTAAACCAGAATTATTGCCTAGATAAACCCAAGGGTCGGTATCATCATAACCGCTAACATCTTCTCCTCTCTTACCTCCTATACAATTGATATAACTATTAGAATATGTACAATGATCTTCATCTTGGCTTTGAGTTAAATCAAATTGAATTAAGGGGATGCACCCAACAGCTACTCCATCAAAATTATAAATTTGATCCTCTGGCTCGCACCAAGTTTGCCCCCCATCATCGCTTCTGTATAATTTATAACCTTCAAAATCTGAATAAAGCGTAACTGGGTCAAGAGAAGACTCAGATAAAAAATCCCAACTAAGCTTTACATAGTCTGAATAAGAGACTGCATATAAATTAGGAGAGTCAGGAGCTTTAAAATCTGCAAGAACTAATTTTACTGTATCAGACGTTGAAGCCTTTGAACCTGAATCAACTACAGTCAAATCAATTGAAAATTCAGTAGGATTACTAACAAATAAAGTTTCATCAATATTTAAAACAAGGCTCTCTTGATACAAATCTATACCCTGATTGATGTAGGCAAGTTCATTTGGAATACTCCATTCATATGATAAAACTTCATTCTCATCATTCGGATCATAAGACCCTGAACCAGAAAAAGAAACCGATGTTATTGTATTATAAACATACCTCTTGTCTAAACCAGCATTTGCAACAGGACAAAGATTTTGCTCAACCTGTACGCAAACCTGATCAGCATCAGAAGATAAATAGCCATTATTAACAACAAGCTCAAAACAATACTCTGTATCAGAATTAAGATTTGTAGGACTAACAAATGATGGTGAAAACGTATTTTCATTTAAAAGAGATATAGTGTTTAGACCGACAGATGTCCAGCTATACGTATATGAAACATCATCAGAGGCGCCAGAACCCATCAAAGAAATAGTTTCAGCGCATGAAGAAAAATCTTCACCTGCATTAGCCACAGGGACCGGAGACACAGCTATATTAACAAAGTTATCGCAAGCAGTGCATATGTGAGAACCTGCATATGAAAATTCTCCATCATCAAGGACAATCCATTCTGAATCAGTAGCATTTGAGCCCATCGAAGTATCCCAATCTGGATAATTACCGCTAACTACTGTAGACTTTCTTAAAAGAACATGATCTCTAGAAGCATTATTTACACCTGCAACATTCCATGCCGTACCAGGATCATTACCATCACCTAAAACATCAATAACCTGGTGAGAATACCCATCTTTTTTTACTATTGCAATCGGCTCATCGCCTCCAACTTTTGAAAAAAGCTCCCATTCTATAGCGTTGTGCTCTGTTATATCTGTGTCTGCCTCATCAATTTTTTTTACTATCACCAGTGACTCAAAAGATTTTAGAGAGTCAGGAAAAACAGTCGTTATATCTTCAACATCTATTCCATTCGTAGCATCTTCATCGGTAGGAGCTCTATGAAAAAAAAGTTTACCCCAAAAATCATCACCAGGAGTCGTAAAGTCCTCTCCATCTTTTGGAAGCCAAACTTCATATTTTTGCCAATCCTCTAAAGTTATTGTTGAGCCTGTGGGATTAAAAATCTCAATATATCTACTACTATTACCCAGACTGTTAGATGTCTCGCAATACTCAGAAATAATCAAATCATCTGCATCATAAACATCAGACATCAAACCATTGCTATCTTCAACCTGTAACTCGATTTTATACTCTGTAATATTACGAACACTTGGAACTGTAAATGTTAAAGTCTCGCCATTTAACACGATATCTGGATTTTCATCTAAAATCTCATCAGGAACAGTCCATAAATAAGATACTATAGTAGAACCATTTAAAGCATAAGAATTTGCTCCAGAAACTACAACAACATCTCCGGCTTTAACGACCTGGTCTAACCCTTGATCAGAAACTGGATTAGAGGGAATTAAAAATGTTATAAAAAATAAGAAAACAAAGATATTTTTCATTTTAAAAATCTACCTCAATGCCAAACTGACCTTCATTACCCAAGTTTTCATAATAGTGAGTAAATGCATAGTCTATTTTTATACCTTTTAAATTAACTCCAAAGCCTACACTTGGACCTTTTGTGTCGTGTGAAAAATGAGTACCAAATCGTAAAAAGAACATATCTGCAAAAGAATATTCAGCGCCCATACAACCATAAACCGTATAATCAATTGGCTTAATTCCATCTGCCGCAAACGTCAAGCTATGAACCGAACTCTTTATCAATGCATCTTCTCGAGAACCTAAAAACTGCTTTTCAAAACCTAAGCGAAAAGTCATCGGTAAAGGATATGGCTGAGTTTTACCTTCAAGCTGATTTGGGTTGCTTGAAGGCTTTATCAAGTCATCCCCTTTATACTGAACCTCTGGACCAAAATTTGTAACAGACATACCTAATACTAAACCGTAAATCCCAGTATCAAAATTAGAACCTATATCGACTGCAAAACCTTGCAAATAATTAGCCTTAACAGATTCCCTAATATATTTAAAAGAAATTCCCACTTTTAAACGATCAGTAAAAATTTTTGTATATGTGCCCTGAATAGCTAAACCATAAAGCTTAAACTGACCCTTATATTGGGCATTTTCATCACGCTCATCCATATAGCCTGAGTCTAAAAAGAAGGTCTGAAACCCAATAATATCTGTTGCATTAATTCTTTTAGCGTAGCCAGCCACATTATGAGTAACACCTGCAAGATAATTTGTTTTATTAAAATATGCCTCTTGAGATTCTATGTAGCCTAAGCTAGATGGATTATAAGATATTGAAGATACACCTCTACCAGAAGCTACTTGCGCACCAGACATTCCAGCAGCTCTTATGCCTGTCTCTAGCTTTAGCCACTCTGCCGCTGCCGTACCAACTTTGGTAACAACATCAGGAATATCTCTATACCCAAAAATAACTGCAAAAGATAATATAAAAACTATTTTTCTCATTCTGTTACCTTATTATTACGAATTTACCAACATGAGTTTGTCCATCAAATTCAACCTTAAACAAATAAAGACCTGGAGCCACTTCTTGGTTATTTATAGTTCTAAGGTCCCACCAAGTATTATAGCCATCCTCACCTGGAGCAGGGTTACTATCTATTCTATCTGCAGCATTCCATGAAAAAACTTTTTCTCCATTAATAGTATATATAGTTATATCTGCACCTCTCTGCGTATTCTCATTAAAAGGAATCCTCGAAAAACGTAACAATTTTGTATATTCATTTTCATGACCAAATGAAGATACTATATAAGGATTAGGATAAACCATCACATCATCAACTGTATATTCACCTCTATACCCTGATGACACCTTTATAAAATTATCATCAAGTATTGTAGTTCCTTTAGAATTTTCAATATGCGAATAACCTTCAGGGCTCGAAAAACTAAGAGGGTTTGCATTTATTGAAACTGTATCAGGAGCAAACCCAGACTCAAAAGCATTCCACTCAACACCATAAGATGGAGCTACGCCCATATCATAAGCTGTTACAGAATAGGTATAAACAGTACCATCAAAAACATCATCATCTACAAAAGTATACTTATAAGGACCGTTTTCATCAGAATAAGGACTTAACGGCAAAATATCAGAAAACCCTGAATTGCTACCTAAGCTAAACCATGGCCTATGAATATCTGCACCAGATACATCCAAACCCCTCAAATCTCCTGGGTCTGGAAAAACACAACTGCCACCATCACACTCAATTGTTTTACCATCACCATCAGTGTCTTTACAACCTAGATATAAAGGACATTGTATGGTATTATCTTGATTGCACTCATTACAAAAATACTCATCACATCCTACAGTCTTCCAAACATCACCAACACGACCATCATCGACATAATCCCAAACACCATTTATATCAGCATCAATATAATTAAAAGCAACACAATAATTCTCATCCTGTTCTTTAGTTAAATCATACTGAGCAATAGGCCTCCATCCAACTTGAACGCCACCATCATCATAAACCTTTCCTTCAGGAGGCCCCCATGTAACACCGCCATCAGTGCTTTTATATATTTTATATCCTTCAAAATCTGAATAACCAGTAACAATGTCTTGATCGTACTCAGAGTCGTCATTCCAGTGCAATCTAATTTTTCCACTCTCGTAATCAGCTGTTAGCTTAGGTCTTTTAGGAGGAGTGTAGCCCTGATAACGGTTATTATACATAATTTGAGCAAATTCTGCATTGGCAATCAAATCTTCTTTGTTTTGTCCAAAAATTATACAAAAAGAAAACAACGTCTCTTCTCCGACATCTAGACTAAAAGGACCGCTAGTCATCTCTAATACACAATCAAGGCCTAAATCGTTTGGATCCTGATTAAAAAACGAGGTCTGCTTTAAGTCCTCAACATTATCGAAGTGAGGATTAAACTCAGGATCTTCTTGGTCAAAATCAGGGTTTGCGTGGAAAAACCAATCTTTTTCATCTGATGATAAATTAGTTGTATCTCCTACCATAATCTTATATTGGATCTCTTCTTTATTGGGGGCCTGAGGCTTACCTGAATCACCAGCACAACAATTACCAGAGCCTTCTCTTGAAACAACTCCTGGACGATTATACCAATCAAACCAATGCCAATCCGTCATTTTTAACTTTTCACCAGGATATATATCAATAATACCATCTTGATCTAAATCAATGCTTTCAGTTGCAAGAGGAGAGTCAAGCATCTGAACAGCAACTACTCCAAAATCATTGCCAGGATCTTGATCACTAGTATCCATACTATACCCAGAAACGGCCGAACTTTTACCATCATAGTCTCCAATTAAAGCCATACTAATAAGCATTCTTTCGGTCCCTCCATCTCCATCTGATGAAGGTATTTCTATTACATCAAAGTAATACTCCATGAAATCATCCTCATTTGTATGCACTCCAAAATTACCATTTAAATCTGTAGATAAAACATCTGCATCCATATAAAATCCAAAACTCATATCCCTATAATTAAACCCATTACCATTATTTAGTTTTGTACCATCAGGCATTACCATGCCCGAAACAGAGTTGCCATCCTCGTCTACAAAGTTACCACTTTCATTTCTAACTTTAACCGTCACAAACATAATATCTTCTGCAAACGAAACGCCATAAGAGTGAGCTGTTGCCTCAACTTTTATGCCCATTGGATAGCCAGTTTGCTCATACTCTCCCGATGAAACAGTATTTCCTCTATGAGCCCAACGATCATCAAACTCCATATAAACATCATTGTCAGATATAAATCTACCTTTATCTTCTACCCAACAATAAGGATTCTTCTTTGAACAATTATCACATCTTGAATCTGCATCACAATCAAAATTTTGAGCATATATTCCTGGCCAATAAGATCGTATCTGCCCATTATCATTTAGGCCTTCAGGCCATGTCGATGAATAAGAACTGTGAGCTAATAAAGGGTACGTATCTCCAGAGTCAGAAAAAGGAGTGTCTCCAAATATATCCCCTGAAGAAACCTCTACATTATGAGTAAATTCTCGAGACTTTAGAGTTGCCTGCCAATCTGTGCTAGTAGATGGATTTAGTCTAGAAAACCACGATTCTGCAACATTTGCACCATAATACATATAATTATCATCATCAGTCCAAACTTTATTATCAGGACCATAATCATAATAATCAAATGTATCCAACCTTTCAATTAGAGAAGGTCTTTTGGCCCAAGGATAAACAAGCCCAATAAAAGAATTAGTCTTATTAGGATCTTTGATTTCAAATTGATCATAATCAACGCTTATACAGATAACACTTGGGCTTTGACTTCTTACTTTTGCCCATTGCTCAGAAGAATTTATAGCAAAATGGTCTGGGCTAGAATTGGAATCGCTAAAAACTTGAGTCCCAAGACGTCCTCGATCATTCTTAGCTTCAAAAACAACATCTGCAAATTCTCCACCAGACCCATCATCTACCCAATCACAGCTTGAAGCAACACCTAAATCTCCCAAACAATCTACACTGCTTAATGAATTGCACGTCATTTGCTCTGAATAACTACAATTCTCATTCAAACAAACGCATGAACCACAAGGCAATGTAGAATCAGGGCACCAAGAATCAAAAGCGTCTTCAGAACAAAACACTACCAATTCATCGTTATACTGCCAATCAGAAGGAAGTAATAGGTCTTCTCTGTCATCCCAATCAGATGGAGGCGAAGAGTAATCGCTGGAAAGACCACCAACATCTGGTTCTGAAACTTTATACCAATTAAAATCAGCTGAATATTTTTGACCTGGAACTCCAGCAATCATAGTAACATTAGGCAAATAACTATACTCACCCCATAGCCCAGCAGGATGCTCATCCCATGTTATAAAGTTACCATAATTAGTAATAGCATTTTTAACTTTACCTTTCAGCAAATAACCTTTCGCTCTATCATTGAGAGGGTTAGTAGGATAATCAAACTGACCTATAGTTCCTCTAGGAATATATGTCCCGCCTTCAAAGGATTCACTTGACCCTTCTGAATAAGGCCTTTTTTGCTCACTGCCCATAAGTACTGCTATAGCAAAAAAACTGGAAAGGATATAAACCTCTACTTTTCTTTTATCAATCATCTAAAATCAATCCTCATAAAAAAGTTAAACTCTCTAGGGTTTGAATAATACCAGGGTCTATCATAAAAAGCGCTAGACAGTGTTTCATCAGATCCTAATCCAACATCATCGTAATAGTATTCTCCAGGATAGTAAGAATTTCCGGTTAACGGATAAACATACAACTCATTCCTAGTATCAAGCAAATTATATACGCTCATCCCCAATGAAACAGAATAGTCTTTATACCTAACATCTTTTGACAGAGATAAATTTATCTGTTTATACGCTGCAGCTATCTCAGAATACTTATTTAATAAATCTGTCCTAGGCTTATCTCCATCCATAACTTCAGGAGTAAATGGAAAACCCGACTGATAAAAACCTGTCAATGATGCATTGATTCCAAAGGGCAAAAATGTATATAAAGTAACAGTCAAATCATGAGTTCTATCAAAAGGCATTGTATACTCTTGGGAAGGTGCATCTACCCAAACGTTACCAAATGCAGCAGCATCATATTCACCATTAGCCTTGGCCTTAGAGTACGTATACTGAATCATTGTATTAATAAGCTGTCCTCTGTTTTCAAGAGTAAAGTCAATTCCTCTGGCTGAGCCATAATCCCCGTTTGAAGAAACTTGATACTCGTAAATTCCAGAACGATAATTTTTAGCCGTAACCATCTGATCCATATCTTTCACCCAACCCATTATAGAATACGCCCAGCTTTGACCAACTTGAACATTAAAGCCAAACTCATAAGATTGAGTTCTAGAGGCTGTCATTGTTGCATTTCCAATTTCGCCATCAGTTTCCTCAAAAGTTTGCTCAGGATCTTCTTGCCTATTAGTATTCAAATAGACTGTTTCATAAATAGGAGTTTGGTAATACAAACCATAATTAAAAGTAAAAGTCGATTGATCTGTGATTACATGACTAAATCCAAGCCTTGGGCTAACTTTATAAAGCCACTTAGAATCTTCAAAGAAAACCTCCGCCATAGATAGCCCAAAATCAGTACTATACTGTTCATAAACTACTTCACCGTCTTCATTAACCCATGAATCCCACTTCCCATTACCTTCTGTACCATCAGCGTCAGGAAAATGCTCATCATCAATCTGTCCATCTAGATCTAAATCTACTTCATCATCTGGACATATTCCATCAGCCCCACAATCAGACCAAAACCACGGCTGTGTTGGAGAATAACCTCCTCCTGGACGACCCCATATTTTTGTATTATAATTAACGCCATCCAATCTCAATCCTGCGTTTATAACCATCCAAGGAACTTCAAAAGTATTCTGCCAATAAACAGCAAGCTCCATAGGCTCTACATAAGAATTCCACTTACCATCACCATTAAAATCATCATATTCCTCACCTAAATCCCAAACACCATTAGACTCTCCATCGTCTACCGTTCCAGGGCTATCATATACGCCATCACCATCATAGTCCTGAGTTAAGGTCTCGCCTTCTTCCCAAATACCATCACCATCATCATTCCACTCATCGCCAGGAAAATCAAGCCAATAGTATCCATCACGCCCATAATCATCCCACTGCTCTGCAAATCTCTGACGCTTAGCATCTCCTTGCAACCATGGAAATTTAACCTGATAGAAATCTAGTTTATGAGATTTAACATCTACACCCCACCTTGACCTCCATTTATCAGATAGCTGAGAAGTAATATCAAAACGTATTTCATTTGTTTCTGCCTTTGATTCAGAATATATATAATCGTGTCCTCCAAATATAGATCCTTCTGCCCACTGCCTATAATAATAATCGTTATTTGAAGGACCTCCTCCGAATAAGTCTTCCCAGCTATTATTAACACTGTTAAAGGGGTCTAAGAATAAATCTTGAATAATAACCTCATCATCTAAAAAGTTTTGATAATCTATATACATTTCAGGAAGAAGCCAGTAAGAACCATCCCTATAAGGTGCAGCCTCAACAAGTGCCGGACCATCCCATTGTCCATCTCCATTCAAATCATGAACATCAAGATCAAATCCATCAACCTCAGATTGATAAATACCGTCTCCATTTACATCGTAAAACTGTTCTGCAGATTCCCAATTGTAATTTCCAGGCGTCGCACCATAATGCCATCCGCTTGTCCAATTTTCAGGACCTAATCCATCACGCCTCGTGTAATAAAGCGTATCTCCATTATTACTGGTTGTAAAAGGTACAACAAACTCATTGTATGGATCTGAAATATCTGCCAAATTATCACCTGCAGGATGGCGCCACTCAAACCAATCAGGATAACCATCTCTATCGCTATCATCCCATCTAACACCTATAAATGAGTCTTGAATAAAATTAGATGCTCTTATAGTATAAAAAGTTTTGCCACCCTTAAGAGTATGATTTATCTCTGCAGTAATTCTTTTTGTATCTTTAAAAATTTCGTTTTTACCTTTATCCCAATAAAGATAACTCGGGTCGAATATTTTTCTGTGTCCATGAACCTCCCAATAGGAGACGTTAAATTTCAGATTTGATGAGAAGTCATAGTCAATTTTTGCAAAAACATCATCCGTTTTATCAAAACCAAATGCTCTAAAGCCTTTTTCATTATCCCATGGAGAAACTAGATTCTGCTGGTTGAGAGTATTACCAACATCATTTTCTTGATAAGTATTTTGATCAAACTCTAGAACCCTAAATGAATCGTATGTTGTCTTTTGACCCGAAACCCAATAATAAAGTTTATCAATAAAAGGAATTTTTCCACCAAAACCCATATTGTAGTCATTGTAGCCTCTAAGCTCATCGTATGTAGATAAAGGAGGTCCTGTTTCATATTGAAATTTATATCTAAATAATTCTTGCCCACTATTTGTATGCATATTAGATACCGCTGACATTGCATCTCCATACTCAGCGTTAAAACCCCCAGGCTGCCAATCAAACTCTTTAACTGCAAATAAATTAAGACGGGTACCGTTTCCAATACCTCCGTATATAGGATTTCTTATATATAGCCCATCAATCATATATGCTACCTCACCAGTCCTTCCTCCTCTAACGTGAACCTCTTCAAGGCCTTTTTCTTCATGGTCAGGGATTGCACCATATTGCCCAGACTCAATTTTAACAACACCTGATTGAAGAGAGTATAATTCTGTAACATTTCTAATAGGCAGAGCCTCAATAGCCTCTTGGCTAATTGTTACTTTTTTTGAGGTTGTGCCTTTTTCAACCAAAGCTTTTTCACTAGTAACAACAACCTCCTCCCCTTCTATCACACTTTCCTCAAGAATAAAATTTAACCAAATAGTCTTATCCATGCCTACAGATACATCTGTAACTGTCTGAGCCTTATAGCCAATCATGGTGCAGCGAACATCATATGTACCTACTTTAATATTTAAAATAATATAGCTCCCTTCATAGTCTGACGAAGTTCCGGTAACTACATCACCCATTGAGTCAAGAATTATTACTTGACCTGGCAAAGCTTCTCCACTCTCATTTGTAATTTTACCCCTAACAGTACCATCGGTACCTGCAAAAATATTTGCCACAAAAATCAATAACCATATTTTTCCAGCTATTCTCATTTAGTATCACCGCCTTGTTCTAAAATCCTTTGAAGCCCATATGTTCTCGTCTTTTTATAAGGATGATTATTAAAATCACCTGTCCTTTCAAAATCTTTCATATTTATATTCTTTTTATTATTAATTAAAGACTGAAGCACGCTAGAATTCGAACATTGATTATCAACATCTGCTTTTCGAATCATTTCCCAACGATACACTCCTCCTTGAGCTAAAGCTTCTTCGGAACAAGCAGAATAGCCATCTTCATCTAAACAATCTGGATTTATATTCCATCTGGCCTGAACATCATCTTTAACAATCCCATAGTTTTTAACAAAATAAGTTATGCCTTTTTCTAAATATTCAGAACCATAACCTTCCAAGGTTGTTAATTTCTCTCGCGTAACCCTAAATGAATCGTAAAATGTTGTATCTGCAGAGCAATCACCTATTGATACACAGTCGCTACATATAGCCTGATCTTTTGCACAAAAAATATTACCATTAATTAACGATCCTAAATCAGCTCTCATAGGAACTATTACAGAATCTCTGTCTACAGCATATGTCTCTTTAATAATATACTCACCGAGAACAGTTCTAACTGTATCTATTGAGCCTTGCCTCTCACCATCTCTAAACAAACCATTAACAGTGTACAAAAAGACTTCGTCCGTAGGATTGTCTTCAAACCACCAATTACTTGAGAAGCCAGGAGGAACAAAATAACTTTTATGATTAAGCTTATATATATAACCCTCATCCCCTTTTTTAAATATATGATAATCATAATCATCTACGCCATCATCAGACCATGTTGACTTTGCTATGTAGTAGTCATTAGAAGCTTGATCAAGCTGCTGAATTATAGGATTTGAATTTACAACAACAATTGAATCAATAAGAGAAACCGTCTCAGTCCGAACATCTTCCAATTGAATAGTTTCTATTAAGTCTGAATATGTGTCGCCCCATCTATTAATAATATCATCCCCTAAACTTACTTCGTCCAATACAACAGGGCTATTTATATCAAAAGCTCCGTTACTATCAACATAAGATACAACTAAGGAATTAGGTCTGTCAGATAGAGAGTAAAGATTCGTCGCATTACATGATGAGTCTCCATTTGAACATACTTCAACATCATCCCATTTTCCATTACCTAAATCACAAAAAGAAAATACTTCTGCGTCTGTATTCCAAACACCATTAAACGTACTTTCACACTGCGACTGATTGACTCCATCAGAATCTGTTTTTTCACCAGAGTCGTACAATTCATTACAATTTCTATCTTGAAAAGGTTCCCCATCATCTTTGATATTGTCACCAATATCCTCTAAATCTAAGTGCGCCTCTTTTGGATCCCATATACCATTAGTTCTATCGCAAAAACCTGTGTCATAAATATTATCATTATCAATATCTGTAAAAGGTTCACCAGAGTTATAAATTTGATTGCCTTGCGTTCCAGATGGATTATTTTCAAGACTATAGTTATCACCATTGACGTCATTATCTAAATTAGGGTCTTGACCTTCTATATAATTAATATCAGGAATACAGCCTTCAGACCCTACAACACAAATACACCCTCCTTGACCATCTTCAAATGCATCGGGGCATCCATCTAACCCATAATTTTCCTCTAATTGACATCCTCCATTGCCATCTTCAAAAGAATCATAACAACCATCATCTCCCGTATCCACGAATAATTCTGGATTACTGATATATATTTCAGAAGCCAAACACTCAGAAGCCAAAACAACATATCTCTCAGGTTCAATATCTCTAGAATTATTTTCATTACAATCAGTGCTTATTGACCACATAAGTGAGTCTGAACTAATTATGTTTTTAGGCAATGTAAACGTATGCGTAAAAGCATACGGATTGGGATTATAATATATTGAATCATTGCGAACCCATTCAAGAGTATCCAAATAAATCATACCTTGTATATCGCCCATAGTCTGAACATCGTAAGGCACCTTATACTCTAATTCATTATAAATATCGGTGTATTGATTTGGGGCATTGTATTCTCCATCTCCTTCTGAACCATTTAAATTGGAAGCACTATAATCATCTCCATTAATATCATTATCATTATTTGGATCCAATCCTAATCCACTAAAATCTGAAGTAGTACACATCCCTGCAGAAAAATCACAAACACAACCACCCTCTCCATCCTCGTAATCGTCGGGACAATTATCAGAACCGTAATTAATATCCGATTCTAAACAATTGACCGGATAATCACATGTACATCCACCCAAGCCATCTTCGTATTGATTAGGACAGCCATCAGCCCCTAGGTCTGGATCAAAACTATAATCTACCGTTTGAAATTGACCTCCTTGAATATCTGCAACATATCTAGAGTTTTCATCATTCCACGTCATTTTCTGTATGTTTGAATATGTAGTAGATTTAATAATAATATCCTGTTCAACATGCTTTATTTTTTGCGACTCCAAACGCCTAGTTGTTATTAAGTTTCCCGCAGCTTCATCGCTAGAATTATCAAATTGCCCTAAGTTAGACTGAGTCAAAGTCATAAGATAGCATGGGAAAGTTAAAAAATTCAACCTATCAGTTAATGGGTCAAAATAAAACTGAGGATTAGAAATAGCCCTAGAATCATAATAATGATATGTTGCATCTATGCCATCTGATGAAAGATCATAAAAATAATCATCAACGTTACCCGACTCTCCTGAAAGATCCATGTTCAATGTGTTCTCTAAGGAAAGATCGATTGCACTTTCAGTTGAAGTTTTACTTTCACATGAAAGCAAAGCAATGCAATACAATGATAATGTTGCACTTACTATATATTTAAAAAACAATCTTATAATAGCAACTCCCAATGGTGTCCACAACTCAAGGACTTAAAATATGAAAAAGTAATGATTAATAAGGTAATGCTTTAAAGGGGATTGATTCAATAAAAATTTATACCATAAAATTATTTTATTAGTATAGACTTTTTAATTATTAAGTTGCTCTGATAAATAGCTTTGAAAAAATATACACCAGAAGACATGTTAGATGCATCCCAACTAATATTGTGTTGGCCTAAATTGATATAACCATCGTAAATTTCATCAATAAGAGTTCCTCTAATATCGTAAACCGAAACATTAATGTAGTCAGACGAAGGAACATTTAGAATAATACTAGTTAAAGGGTTAAACGGATTAGGATACGGATCCGTAAGACTAAAATCTGACACAATGACGCTGTTATTGCTAAGCTCGTTTTTATTTCCCATTTGAACACTGAAATTCATAAACTCATCTCCTGTAATAAGAACAGAGTTAACACTTCTCATGTCATATACTAAATCACCGACAACTAAATTAATTGGGTAAACACCTACTGTTTCAGGAGTACTCCAATCCAACCTAATTAAACTTGAGGAATTGATAGTTCCCAACAACTCTCCTGATATATTCCACTGCTTAAAATCTTCTGAAGATTCTATTGGTCTCCTTATATCTGCCATAAATCTAGGAGAATCAACAACAACATTATTGACATCTATTGTACCAGAAGAAAACCAATCATCAGAATGATTGATATATAAATTGGTATATTTTGTATTTAAAATAGCAGGAATATCATATAAGTCTTCTCCATATAAAAAACTATCATCAGCATCAGCGTCCATACCTATAATAATATAGTCTTTAATACTAAATTGAGCGTTTGATGCGCTTTCCTCAGATGCAGTAATAATCATTTGCCAATCATGAGTTAATTCTGAATCATTTATTATGCTATTTTCATATTGATAAGATTCAAAAATTAAAGCTACATTAGATATGGTTGTATGGACCCAATAACCATTAAATGGATTCAACCTGCTTTCTTTTGAATGGATTGATTTTTGATTATCGTAGCCATAAACTTCTGGAGAAATAAATCCTGCACTACTAGCTTCACTCCAATTAAATTCTTGATTGGAAATAAAATCCCCATCCTCATCTATTGAGCCTACAGCGACCTTAATATTCTCAAGATCATGATAAAGCACAAGTGGATTAGATATAAGATTCCAACCTTTATTAAGAATAATTGTCTCTTCATTCAAAATATCACCCTCAAGTGTAAAATAACCATCTGTTATATTAACCAAATAATAACCTTTACCTGGATATAAAATTGATTCAAAAGCATTATTTCCATACTCATCATAAGCAAGCCAAAAACCTAAATTATCATCATTTAACCCTAAATTTTCTTCTAAAAATTCAAATGAAGGGTCTAAGGGAGAGCCTATAATATTGATTCCAGAGGTTACCGTATGCTGCAATATATTATCAGTAATAATAAACTGACTATCGCTTATATCAGAATAACTATTCGAACCATTAGAAAAATAATCTCCTACATCTAATATTTGAACTTTTAGGCCATTTGAGTATGTAATTTCTCCTCCATCAGTTAATGGAATCTGTATATCTGCACCTGCAATTAATTCATCAGAAAAGAAAATTGATTGCCATGAAGTATCTGAGATAGGGCTATCAATACTTTCAAATCCTGAGCTGTAAAATATTTCTATACTTTCAACATATTGTGGATTATTAATACTCCATTCTACTGTATAATTTGAGCCTGAAACCAAAATATCTCCCCCATTAGGGCTAAGTATTTCTATACTTGGAGAACCTCCAGTAAACCCACAATAAGATGCTGGTTCACTCCTGAGGCCTTGAACATTAATACCGTAAATTTGATAGCAATAATTTGTTGATGAGCTAAGCCCATTATGAACATATGTAAAAGATTCCTGTGATAAATCAAGGTTACCATCTATAGTATCTAGCAATTCATAGCTTCCATCTAAGGAATCATCAACATATATTTCATAATTTGCAGCTAAAGCTCCTAGCCCAAAATAACCTGCAGGCCAATTTTCCTCAAAACACCCTTCTTCAATATTTATTTGCTCACAATATTGAGACTGGTTCCAACTTAACTCTAAATAATATAAATTTTGTCCAACATTAATAGTGTCAACAACTGCCGGCTTAGGTAAACCTCTTATATCTATAGTTACAGAGTCATACAAACTCCACATATTAGAAGTATCGAAAACTCTATGCCTAAAATAGTGCGTTCCTATATCTAATATAATATCAAATGTTGGCAAATCAGAAATAGGCTCCCATATATCATTATCAAGCTTTTCCCATGAATAGATAAGAGACTCTCCAATAAAAGCATCTTCATCATAAGATTTGTTATCATTACTTCCATCTTCATTTAACGGGAGCGTAACGCTAGATGAAAACTGGCCTTCTTCATAAAGATAATACACCTGATCTAAACCTGCATCAGATGTAGGAATAATATTTTGCTCAGTTATATCTGCAACTAAAGAAGACGGCACGCTATCTCCCGCATGATTATATGCAATCATATAATAATTGTACAACTGACTTCCTAATAAGAATTCATCTTTATATTCATACACCATTTCATCTACAACATTTATAACAATATCTTTAACATATTGTCCTGTATCTAGAGTTAAAATATCCTCACCTACAAATCCAATATTAGGCATATATTTAATAAATCGATTACATATTCCATCACCTTCACCCAAATCAGGCTGAACATAACCTTGACTATCTGGACATAAATTGTCTAGCCCACAGTCATCAAAGGTATCGCTTTCATCAAAAACTCCGTTCATATTTACATCAGAATACACCTCGTAATAATCAATAGAAAATTCACCATCATTTGTGCTTTGATTAATCAATTCTAAATCTTCCTCATTATCATTTATATACACCTGATCTAGATAAATTGTAATTTCATGACCATTTAAAGTTATCAAATGCTCTAACTCAGTATTTTTAAATATTTTATATCCAGTAGCAGGATAGCGATTATCAATTCCTGCAGTCCAATCATTGTCACCATTAAGATCAATAAAATCTTCTCCATTATCCCACAAACCATTTTCATTACTATCAAAAAACTCCTCGTCATTGCAAATAGGGTCGTCAAAAATACACAAAGGTCTTTCTGACCAAAATAAATCTATTTTTCTTGGTCCCCCTACAGCCTCCAAACCTATAGGTGGTCCCGGATAAGAGTTCCCAACAATAATTTGAGCAGACCTAACCTGATTGCTGGGCAGATATGTAAAGTCAATCAAATTACTAATATTATTATCTGAGATATTATAATATTTAAAGTCATCAGAACCTGATGCATTCTGAAAACCAAAATAAACTGGCCAATTACCTGCATCATTAATAAAATCAAACTCAAAATAAGCTGGCCCTGCACCCGATGAAACAAAATCTGCATCCCAAACACTTAGGGTACTTGAAAGGTCTGACAATTCCTTAAAATCACTTGTAAAATTATCTGCCAAAGTTATAAACCACTCAGGATGCGGAAAATACATAGAAGCAAATATTCCTGGTGGCGATGGAGGTTCAAAAATATCGTACGAAGGGTCATAGCTATTTGTTGCATCAGGATGCATTCCAATTTGATTATTAATATCTGAAGCCAGATTTTCTCCCCAGTCCAAAACATTAAAAGATAAAGATATGCCCCAACCAGTAACCTGTTCTGGTACCGCACATAAACTATTAGAAAAATTACCATACTCAATGGTATCAGAACCTAAATAATCTGCATTTATTTTAGGCTGAATTTCAAAACAATAGCTTAATTCTGGATTAAGATTATTAACAAGATATGTGTTCAAGCCTGTAGTGTATATATATTGCCCATCTTGGTATATATCAAATTTATAAACATCTCCACTATAATCATCCTCATCAATCTCCCAAAAAAGTCTTATTGATGCCTGGCCTGGATCAGGGTCAATCTGAACAACAACAGATAAAGGATTTGTAGTCGATTCTATTAAATCTGATGATATACCAATATTTCCCTCACTGTTAACAGCAACAACTTGATATCCATAGGTAGTATTAGGAAGCAAATTATCATGGAGCAAAAAACTTTCATATGTATTAATATTCTGCAGCAGACTTTGGTCTTGAGAATTAAAAACACTAACTGAATATTTGTCAACGTAGTCTATAACATCGTCCCAATCAAGCAAAATTTTTCCATCCGACGATGTTGCAAATAAACCTGTAATTGCATTTGGCAGTGGCTCACTAGAAATAGTAAAATCTACAATAGACTCTGTCAAACCGCATAGGCTCGAATTCGAATCTTGAACTGATATAGTATAGCTATAATCTGTAGACCAATTCAATTGATCTATAAATAAAGGGGAAGATACTTGGTCTCCATTTAAATAATACACAAAAGGACTTTCACCCTCAGGATCAGCCCAAGATAATTGAACAGTATTATCAATAATATCAGCAAAAACCTCTAATTCACCTGCTTGATAAATACAGCTACCATTATCAGACAAAATAGCATCATAATCAAAATTACATGCCAACTGATCAGTGCAGCCAATCTCTAAATCATTATTAGCAACAGAATCCCCTAGGATTAATTCAATAGAATTATTCTGAAATCCTGGAATAGTACTAGTTGGCTGGAGATCAACAATAGTACCATAAGTAGCATCGTATAACTTAAATGTCACAACATCTCCAGGACCTGGATAACTCGCCGTAGAAAGATCTCCATCATTACCATTAATTGCAGCTGTTGTAAATCCATCAGAATCAACATATAGCCAGCCAACACAAGTATCATTATAAAAGCTTCCTAAGACATCACAGGTTCCTAAAGCACTACAACAAGTACACTCAACACCATCACAAAAACTATAAAAGTCATCAGGTACACACCCATCACCTACCCCAATATCGCCATCCACAATTATATTTTCAAACATATAAAAAGATTGCTGCTGAGACTGTACAAAACTCCACCCAGTTTCACTGTTAACAAAGCCTTCGCTCATCAAACAAGAAAATGCTAACAAAATTACTATATATATTTTTTTAATCATGTTTTAAAATTATCAATAAATTCAATTGTATTATTTGAATATAATCACAAAAACCAAAACCACTAAATATAAGTGATAAAAATCACATTTTTTAAAAGAAAAAAAGCCCTCAGCTAAAACATAAATGCGCTGAGGGCTTAATTTCTAATTATAAGCTGTGAAACTTATTTAAGCAACATCAACTTTTGAGTCTGAACGTTTTCACCTGCATGAACCTTGACAAGATACATACCACTTGGCATATTTTCTGCATTCCATTCAATTGAATGGTATCCCGCATCCATATGACCATTCACTAAGGTTGAAACCACCTGACCAAGAACATTATAAACCATAACATTAACATAACCAGATTCATTTAAACTGATATCCATTGATGTTGATGGGTTAAATGGGTTTGGATAAGCAGCGCTCAGAGCAAACTCTGATGGTGCAAGATATGAATGCACATCACCAACCACTACAGTAATCCCATCCAAAGAAGATACCGCAATGCTCGATCTTTGATTCATATCATAAACTTCACCTGCAACGATTAAATGAGCCTCGTTATCAAGGCCTTCCATTAACCAACTTAATTCTATGTCACCAGAAACATTATAAATATTTCCTTTAACATCCCATGCATGAAAATCTTCATCGATAGAACGAACATCATGAGCAAAATAAGGACTTTCTACACTAATACCTCTAGCATCAGAGCTCCCCAACCACTCACTTTTATCAAAGTAAAGATCTACGAATGAATCCATCCCTGAATTAGGATGATCATACTCATCTTCACCGTATTTAAATGCATTCTCAGCATTTTCTTTTAGAGTCATTTTAACAAAATCTCCACCAGATATGCCATCAACAGGACTAGCAGATAAATTTAAAGACCACTGACTTTCTAAATCATGACGCGCGTTTGAATCATCCAATGGTAAATGAGGACGAACTTTTACAGTCAATTCTCTAGACGT
>MDTB01031960.1_pt1 | contig 33534 bp, 34 predicted proteins | sample 811161 | NCBI WGS metagenome assembly MDTB01 (sample SAMN05326650, study PRJNA326480) | marine metagenome | isolation source: seawater | place: Mediterranean Sea | collected 2009 | reverse complement strand
TATCTGAACGTTTAGAGAAAAATAGAAACCTTTCATTCCATATTATTAAGATGAAGCTTTCTAGGTTCTCTAGAAGTCCGTCGTTTGATTTAATACTAATTTGAAATATTGTCTCATTTAAAAGATGTAACAGGATGGAAAAATTATATATTAATTTTCATTACAGATTTCCAAATATCCCCATAATGGATTTGGAAAAGGTAGATGGATTTGGAACAATTGTCGCACACACTTGTATAAACACTTTAGAAGTTCCTATACAGACAATACTTATGAATGACGGTACAATTGACGATGAAATGACAATAAGTATTCGTTTTGTAGCACTGTTTTTATATTGTTATACAACCGGATTTCAGATATCTTAAAGGATAAAAAGAAAAATATAAATAGAAATGAAATAGAAATGAAATAATATCCAATTAGATCTCTTTCATTATTTAATTGTCATTTCTTTAAGTACATTTAGTTTTCTAGAAGATTAATTATTTTTATTCATAAATATGTTCTTAGCTAAACAATATAAGACTGTAAAATGTATTATGGTTGATAATGAAGAATCTTTATCAAATGATTATTGTAGTTCTGCTAGTGCTGAATATTTTTCATCAATCTTTCATTTCTTTCTTTTGTCATAAATTTTATTGGCTCATTCATTTCTGGAATAGATGATTTTCTTTTTATAGTGTTGTCTTGTCTATTAATATTATTATAACTTTTTGAGAACATAGAAGATTCTAAGAACGCCTTTTTCATATTTAAATATATATGAATATATATTTAAATATATTAAATGTAATTATGTTAATTCATATTTATAGGAATTTATATATTGATATACATATTAATGAAACACATACCTTGTATTTAATTAGAAAAAATCCAACAATATATTATTTCTCCTCTAACCATTATGAAAGTTATGTACCTTTTAACAACGATTATGGACCTGTAAATATCTATAATATTTTAGATTTTTGCGTCAATACCAAGAATAGAGTTACCAATCCAAAATTACAAAACAGAAAGATTGTCTATTATATCTACAATAATGACAATAGTTATTATATGTTAAATACACTGTTATTAGTTTCAGCCTTTATGATTATACATTACAATCTAAAAATTAAGGATGTTATATTTATTCTTCATACCCATTTTAACAAATGTCCAACATATTTTGTTGATTGTGTATCACAATATGGGGGATATACTACATCCTTAATTGATTGTATAAAAGTGATATACTTTATGATATCAAATAATGTTATATCTTTAACATCGTTTGATTATAATGATTTCATGTATTGTTTAGATTTCAATAATAGAGACATGACTGTTATACCAAAAAGGATCATAGCTATGGTTGAGCCACAGTCTGATAAGTTACTAGAAATAAAAGAAGAGCTATTAAGGCGAGATGTCAAGCATATTATCCAACTAAATGATGATATAGAATATGATAAATCTGTATTTACATATGAAATGAAACATTACAATATGTCATTTGAAGACTGCTCGACACCTTCAATAGATCTAGTTAAAAAATTTATTGATGTTGTATTTACAACAAGGGATGATAAGATTGCCATACATTGTAAGGCAGGTTTAGGGAGGACTGGACTGTTTGTCTGTATATATCTAATGTTAACATTTAAAATTGATACGAAACAGGCGATTGCTATGTTGCGTATGTACCGTTCTGGTTCGATAATGGGTTTCCAAGGGCATTATCTAGAGATGCTTGAGAGTTTGTTGATATTATAACATTGTAACAACTGTGATAAATCCTGTGAAAACTCCAAATGTTAGAAATGTAACATAACCACCAAAACTGACACGAGTTACTAAGAATTTTCGTAGTGTTTTTTTCTCCCTGAGAAATCAAAATAAGAAAAGATATACTACTATCCAATTAGATCGCTTTCATTATCCATAGAAGCACTAATATTACTATGGGATAGATCATCCTTACCATAAATTCCTGAGACCAAGTAAGCATATTCTCATCAATATATGTTTTTAAGTAGTGGAAGAATGCTTTATCCATTGCGATTGCTAGAAGGATGATCATAGAGAAAATCAGTAGTTTATAGATTTCATCCTTCTTCATCCCCATCCTGTCCCAGAAAGAAGGAGATGGTGGGGGAGTATTAGAGCTATGTTGCTGAGGTGCTTCTTTCATATAGACGACCTCTGGCATAGGTGGTGGAGGTGCTGTGGGTGGAACCTGAGCTTGATTAATGGATTGTTGTGGAGGTTGTTGTTGAGGAAATGACTGGGGCTGTACTGGCTCACCATACACTAAAGAGAGGTCTGTTCCATCAAACATTTTTATATATACTTAATATAAAAAATGTATAACACCGCATTCCTTCTCAAAATCAATATTGCTCTCGCGATCCTGATCCTATTGATCACTATCTTTGGATGCACATGGTTCGGCGTTGAAGGGTTCAAAGATGCTTCTAAGTTAAAAAAGGAGGAGGGAGAAGTTATTAAAATGCTTGAAGAGGGTTTTAGTGATCAAAAGATCCTTAGCTATCTTCAAAATAATCGTGAAAAGTTTGATGATATGTCCTTTGAGAATATGTTGAACCATCTTGAAGCAAATGCTAGAAAACTAGGTGTGAAAACACCTACCAAAGATGTATCTAAGGCGCCTTCAACAACTGCTGTTGAGAGTGTTAATGATGAATTGTAGATATGGTATGATGCGATCATTAGCATTATTTTTCGTTTTTTTTTTCATAGTTATGATGAAACATTTTATTTATCACCATCTTCCTGATCATCACCATCTTCCTGATCATCACCATCTTCCTGATCATCACCATCTTCGCTATCGTCTCCATCATCTGTATCAACCATAGGTTTATACTGTAAGAAGTTGTATTCAGCTGGGTTATAGTTAGGGTTAAGAATACTTTTTGTAAAAAGTTCTCTATTCTGTTTTGTCTGGTAATATTGAATGTTTAACGTTATGTTGTGATTTGCGCCTTTGAAATCATACAATTCACCAGATGCTGTCCTGAACTCAAATGTCAATTTGGACAATTTCCCGATAGGATGGAACTCCCTAGGTTCAATCTTAGATATACTAAGATTATCATAGTTATATCCTACTACTCCTAAGCGAAACTTAGCTAACCCTAGTGAATATCGCGAGTATGATAGTGATACTGTGCTATGCTCTTCAATCTCTGGAACATGTAGAATAATATACTTCTCTCCGACTAGATCTACTATACCAGGAGCTTCAACAACGTTTGTAAGCAGTGTTTCATCAAAAATACTGTGGAATAACCTAAACTTATTAGGATCATTTGAGTTTTCAGGGATATATTTAAATTTTCCAGTAGAAACATTCTGTGTTAATGCGAACCCTAAAGAAGAAGCTATGGTAGATCTACCCATATCCATCACAAATGGACTGGAAGAAATAAAACGTATAGTGCTCTGTAAATCAGGTGGATTTGACACACTCTCTATTTTGATACCTATCCCTGATATAGTAGTGTTTATCTTTGCGATCAAGGATGTTATGTCATAATCTGCCGGAGGTATTATGTATTCACTATATGTTTCACCACTCTTAATAAAAAGAGAGTTGTTATATTTATCAATAGAGAACATTGTTCTAGGTATAGATGCATCAACCACCTCTAGACTGAAAACATTTTTGAAAGGTTCTGTAAATGTTATATTATATCGGTTTGGATGTGGATACTCTATATGATCACGATCTTTTGAATTTATAAGAAATTGATAGTTTTGTTTAAAACTATTCTGTCTCATATAGTCAATATCCTCAATTGACATATTATATTTAATGGTTTTTTCTTTGTATAGATATTTGTAAGAGGAATGATTGTATATATCTTTATATCTATTATTCTAGTGGTGTTATCTTTTATATTCCTGTTTCCACATATAGAAGAGCAGTTTAGAGATGGAAAAAACATTGTTATCAAAGGAGATCGACCTTGTGATATCAATGTATCACCTGAAAAGATCCAAGAAATATCTAGGATACTCAAAGATCGCATCCGCTACTGGGGAGAATTAAGGAAGCGTTCCGTTAGATCTTATAGACACTCTTATGGGATATACAGAAGATACATATCACGACGTTCCACTCTCCAGAGAAACCTACGGAGATATAGATCTCAACTTACAAGGGGGAACAGTATCAAGAGTGGATATCAACGGAAGATCTCTTCTTACAATACACAGATACAAGGATATCAAAACAGGATAGGATCTAAACGGAATGAGATAGCTGGATACCGATCCACTATCAATGAACTTCGCAAAAAAGTAGGAACATTACCCGATTTTAGAAAAGGATTTTTGTGGAAAAGAGTGAATGGATACAATGAAAACGCAGGATGGCTTTCTGGAAATAAAGGGATTGTCGAGAGTGGAACAGTGGATGATATAAACAATATAGTGTTCGCATTCCAGGCTCATTCTAATAAGCTAAATAACGCTAAGAGAAATGCAATAAATAATATTAATAAACGATACAATAGGTATAGATATAGTTGGTTTTTTAGAAGAATATGGAATTTACGGAGACAGTTAGAAATCAATAAGGTGAATAGAGATCAACGCTACAATATAAACAATCAAGGTATCAGTGAGCGTGAAACCTATTGTGTAGAGATCGTGGGGTATTTTCGTGCGAATACCACAGGAAACCATAGATTTGCGCTGAATAGCGATGATTTTAGTTATCTGTGGATTGGACACGAAAACGATATGGAACTACCTGTATCGCGTTTTAGCGGTGTGGGTGGTAGGATGTCTTCACCTTCTATTCATAATGGCGGTGCTCACGGGATGCGGAAGAGATATTCACCGAATGTGTATATGATCAAAGGTAAGTATTACCCTGTAAGGATTCAGTTTGGAGAGAGAACTGGTGGGGACAATCTTATCTTTTCTTTTATTGAGCCGAATAATCGTGAAAGAACAAACGGTTCTGGATTTTTCTTTAACAGTAGTGGTGGTGGAGGGGGAGGAGGAGATATCAACGATCCTTTTAAGTCTTTCTCCGCAATTAAGGAAAACTATGGTGCTATCGACGATTTAAAGAAAAACAATCAGTATGCGAAATCAGCTGAAGACACACTTAACAATCTGATCAATATATACAATATCACGCGTAGGAACCGTGATAATGCGGTGCGTGCTTCTCAAAGAGCAGAAACACAAAAATTGAACGCTCAGAGGAATATATCAAATACAGAGAGGAGTATAGGATCACACAACCGAGTGATCAGTAGATATTCTCGGAGTTATAGATATCACCTGTCCCGTTCTAGATATTATAACCGTCGTAGATTAGCTGTTCTAAGGTATTATCGTAGAACCGTTCCTAAATCAACAATTCCTATTGACGGATATAAACAATCTAATATCAATCTTTACACACAGGAAGAGACACCATTAATTAATGACAGGGATAATGTGGTGAATTGGGCAAAGTGTTATAGGCGTGCGAGGAACGATCGCGAGGTATCAAGAGAGCAAAACAAGATGAGGCGTATATATACACCTAAAATGGAGGTAGAGCCATACAGGATACAGAGTGGTGAATTATACTCACAATTACAGTTTCGTTCTCAAGATCCTATTGATTATATACCGAAAAATATTGTTGCTACTAGATAAGTATTCAACGCAAATGTTAAAGACATTTGTTATATCAATAATAATTCTAGTGGCTCTATATGCAATATATGTCTCACTCCCACCTTTGATATTAACTTACAGAGAAGGGTTTAGTGATGACAAACCCACTTCTACTTGTTATTTACACAATGTTATAGACCCCGACTTTTGTAGCAGTGAATATGCGAATATGGGTAAATTGCAACTATTTTATGCTATAAATGAATTGACGAACAATCCAGCAAAACAACAGATGCTTATGAGGGCATATAACACAAAGAAGGAGAATGACATGTTTCATATTCCTTGTAGATATTCCTTAGATAAACTGAAACAACTAGCAACATACAGTAATGATCCATATAGTGGGGATATTCCTTTAAAGGTTCTTAATGATCCATCAAAAAAACAAAAGAGAGGTAAAACATTTACGTGGGCAAATTGTTTTTATGATGGAGATGATATCGAATTAGAGGGAGTAGATGAAAAGAACCCAGCTATCTATGTTGAACCTAAATACAACCGAGTAATATTTAACAATGTTGAGGATACTGAGAAGATTAAGGGTATTGTTTGCTCACAAAAAAATATAGGAAACTTTTTTTCATATGAAAGTCCTTGTGGTAGAGATGGAAGTAGCGAGGATGGTTGCCATTTTCTCCGTATTAAACTATCATTGATTGAACTAGACGATAAAGATCCTAAGATTGTTGTTGATAATATGAGAGTGGTTAAATGGAATGGTGATACTGGAAGATTTGAAGAGGTATCAAATACAAACTATGTAAAACAGTTCTTCACAATGACCTATGATACAAATGTAGTGAGATATATTCCCGCACAGAAAAACCATACATTTCATGTATTTAGTAATGATCTATGTGGAGGTTATACGAAAGAGCGTGAGGATAATGTCATGTTTCATATTGGAATGGTTGGATATGACGAGATAAAAATTACAAATGCAATAAGAAGGGTGAATATTGACAGAGGTGGCTTACCTGATACTGGTAAATTTTATGAAACAAATCCTTCATTGACTATTGATTTCCGCCGAGCAAATCTGTTAAATCTATTAGAGAATGCGAGAACTCGTCTTACAGGGGATAAGATAAAAGATTATAATTCTTGTGGAAGACGATATCGTGAAACACAGAGAAGATTAACTCGTATGAAAATGAGGCGATTGATAAATATGAATGAAGCAAATGCTTTTATCAACAATTATAACAAGAAGTTGTCTGAGATCCGTAAGATAGTAAAACAACTAAGGTCTTACGGAAATATATATGGACGTGATAAGACAGGTTGCGATAATAACCTTGACAACTCAGTTGCATTAGATCTTTTGCGGAAGAGATACTATCAATGCAAATCTACACTAGAAGCAAAAGATCTTTCTACAAAAGAGTTAGATGCGTTTATATCTAAGGCAGAGGAGGTACTATCTAAAAAACAATTCCATTTAAGTGAGAAAAATAAAACAGAGTTGTTAAAGTTGATCACAGATGCCGATACTCCTGAGATAAACGGTAACTGTATGCTGAAACCGGCTGTCAGGAACCTTAGACGTTCAAGAATGATCATCAATAACCTAACAGAATTGATAAAGAATGATGAGATCACTGATAACGTTTTGTATGAACTAGATGACCTTGAACTTGTAGTAGATAATACTACACTCCTTAAGTATGCTTCTATGGATGATTGTCTATATATAAGTGTATCGTAAGTATGCCGTCAGTGTATCGTAAGTATGCCGTCAGTGTATCGTAAGTATGCCGTCAGTGTATCGTAAGTATTCCATTGGTTCTATTTTAAAAATGATATAGTAATCATCAAATACCTAGTAAGTATTCAATGGAAAACTACAATAAGACAGCTACATCTTACTATAACTACTTTGTATCGAATTCAGTATTCTATACTTGGGATGCCGAAGTTGAATTACGGAAAAAAATATATGAATGGTTGAAGTCTCGTCCATCTTGTTATATTAATCGTTATATAACCACTGACAGTAATGAAACTACCACGATAAAAGAATTCTTCTACAATGAAGAGAAGAATATTACTGATATATTATACAAAGCAGATAATTGGAATGACTATTTAACAAAAGTGAAGGATATCACTTTCAAGAGGCCGATGTTCCGGTTAGAGAATATTGCGGCTACTCAGCTAAATACAACTAGAAAAAAGATACAACCGATGATACCTATTTCTAAGAATACCTACAAGTTTGATCAGTGTAGTTTTGAAAACAGTATTCTTCAATTTGCAAAAGAACCGAATTGTTCTATCAAGTTCTATGATGTATTGACAGAACGTCAAGAAGAAATAACAGACAATACCACTTACAAACTTATTCAATATACTTACATTGGAAACATTGATATCTCTAATCCGGAGAACACATATAAGGTGGTTAAGGTATATGTGGAAAAAAGAGATGAGTTATTTGAAAAAGAATGGATCACAGAAAACCCTTGTGGTTCTTTGAAATTTATGAAGACTGAGATAGATATCCCATATAACTTGGGTAATCCTATTAATTGTCATACAGAAAACGTGGTGTTTGATTCTATAAACAAAAAGATGTCTAGTAGTAATGTAAAGATTGTTCCTTCGGAAGATCTCACTTCTTCGTGTGCTGAGAAAGATAATATATTTGATTATGATGATGATCCTATAAAAGTTATGCCATTGACTAAGAAACGAAAATATATGAAGGAAAACAATAAGACTACTAATGTAGAAGGTACCATACCATCTCCACTATTCATAGAAGATTATTCACCTGATGATCAATTAAAGATAGCAATAAATAGATCATTAGTGATGGATAGTGATGATGAGGACGACGATATTACAAAATTATTTCATAAACTCAAAAGAACAAATAAAGGTTTTGCGAGTTATGGTTATTATGAGAATAATAAACCTATAGCACCATTCGGCTTTGATATAAATGGAAAACCCAATGTAGGAAAGGAAAGGAAAAAAAATAAATAAATACTCTGTCATATTCTCTACGACTTCAATAACTGTTCCTTGTCAATAAAGAACATAGGTTTCGCTTCTTTAATGACATTATTAAGAAATCGTTCATTCTTCAATAATTTATTAGCACATTCGATAATCTTAGAGGATGTATGTAGATAATCGTTCTTTAAGTTAGTATCAGTTACTTTTTCAGCTAACTTCTCCCAGTATTTAGATCTTTTCATAAACTCATCTACAACAATCGTTTTAATATCATTTGCAAGCATAATACCTTTTTTATCTGGCGTATTCATCTTTTTTTTTAACATCCAACCATCTTCCGTATACACGTGGTGTTTGTGTAGCAATTTATGGATTAGGGTGGCATAATCATACTCACGATTACTGGCAGTGTTAATACATCTATCTATAAAAGTTGTTGTCATTAGTTATTACTCTTAATAGGCGAGATTTTTTTATGTTCTAATTAGTTAAATAACCTTAAACCTTTATGGCATCTTGTAATTCAGGTTGTTCCCTTCCAGCAAAAAAACAATGCCCTATCCGTATGATGGATGGCAGGGCTTTTACTTCATATGAACCTAGATGTGCTGTTTCAAGCACCCTTAGTAGTTTTGTGAAAAATCCTAATGTAAGTTCTTATGACATTAGGATGGAACTACAAAGGAATGGTCTGAAGCATTTAGAGACTATGCGTTTGAACAGTATGAAGGATATCCTTGATTGTATCCCTTGTCAAATGAAGGAACGTGATCCTATGTTAAATGAGAAATACACTGTAAGGTGTAATGAGGTTTCTTGTGTTAGGGGTATAACCAATCCTAATGGTTTAGGAGACGGTCGGATGATGTAATATGTTAAGTATATTTTATTATCATCGAATAATAAAAAGATAAAGAAAGGAATAAAGAAAGGAATAAAGAAAGGAATAAAGAAAGGAATAAAGAAAGGAATAAAGAAAGAAAGAAACCAATTATGATCCATTCAATTTCAATAACACCACAAAATACCATATTGATCACCGGAATGATCACTAAACCTTTTAAAGAAGCATTACTTATCGCACCAGCCCCTGCGGATCGTATAACATCCTATTCCGGATCAGCACTACCATTTCCGTGTAGTGAAGTAGCATTTGATAGAACACCAAATAAATATAAAATATCCGCATCAAATAAATCATTTAAAACTGAGTTTATATATCCTAATTCCTTCTATCTTCCTGATGGAAGAACACTAGTGAAACCTTCTATTTTTCTAGTGTTAGATGGGAAAGTTGTAGATGTGAAAGAGTTAGAACCTGTTCTTAATGTAAGAACACTAAATTACAGGTATGCCACATCGGGTATGGACAAGAACTTATTCTATTCATACAAAGATTTCACAATGCCTGTTGGATCAGCAGATTATGTAATGCGCGAATATAAAAGGTTAAAACTGGAAAAAGATGTGGCTTGACGTAAATACTTTATTTACTTGTGATACAACCACTCTGTGAATACTTTAATGGCATCTTAGCAACGCCATCAATCACTTCGCGATGCTCTCTGTTGGATGTTCTAAAAACACACCTAGTCATTTTTTCTTTATCTACCATCATAGCAACAAGGCTTATTATGGAAGATAGAGACCATTTGAAGTAAAAGATATTGTTAGATGCTTCTATGATTCGCATCAATGGGGCGATATCTGTTCTGAACCAAAAATCGACATTCATTACAAAGAAGCTATCATTACACACGATAGGTTGATCAATCAATAGATCCTCAAGTGGGTAATCTTTTTTATAAACGATCTTATGGATTTGTTTAAGTGCGCTAACGCAATTAAGATCACTAATCTTGTCTTGTGAGAAGTATGATTTGATTTCTGTGCGTTTATCTTCATTATCTTTGTTGTGAGACATTAAGAAGTCCTTAATACCATAACAACATACACCTGAATCAACTTGAAGAATATTGAATAAAAGATTGTAATCCTTCTCCTTGACAATATTGTATAAATCCTCGCGTATGGGTTCTTCAATATATGTATCAAAGTTAATCTTCATCACATGAGAAAGACCCATTTGTTTCGCTATCTTCCAGAAATGAAATACCCAAAAGTGGGTCATTACACGCTCTTCAATATTACCCCATTCTTTTACAGGTGCTAGCGATAATGTCCTATCAAGAACATTCTGGTCAATACTCTTAGGTAATTCTAGACATTCTGGAGGAATTACAAGGAACTTTAAAGTGTGCCTACATTCCTCACGGATCCCTAGCCCTATATCATCTTGATCCTTAACATTGTCTCGAGAAACAATAAACACGTCGTGTTTGAAGTTAGCATTGTAGTTCTTGTATAGAAAGTATAAAGTATTCTTTAATACAGCAATGTGATCTTTATCAATACATGGAAGATATACAAAAATACCGAAGCCAGATTTGGGTTTTTCAGCGTTTGATGTAAGTGATAATGAATTGAGCTGTTTTTCAATAGCTTCAATATTATTCATCCTTTGTATTGTTTGTAAAATATACAAACATTCCTTATATCTACATTAGTTGTGTATAGAAATCCATATATAGATAAGTTATATCAGTAATAAATTAAAAAGGTCTTATGCCATCTTCATTTGAAGAACTTTTCAAAGAAAAAAAAGGTTCAAGGGAGTTCATTAATAGTTCTCTCCGTGATGACGCTGAACTTGGATTAGAAAAGATCTACCTTGTTCAATTGGTGTGGGATGATGATCAAGATCAATCACCACCATACAAGTTAATCCGTAATGGATATGTATTAAAAAATCCGCGTAAAATTGTCATACCTTCTGTAAAAAAAGAACTTATGGTTTATGACAATAAAGAACAAAAAATATACACAAATGCTGATTTATCACTTATTGATAGATACGCTGAAGATTTAAATAAACTTGAACGTATATTACAAGATATAACTGCTACTCTTGATGGCGTTCAGTTCTATATGATAGATGATCTAATAGTAGCTTTAGATCATATCCGTTTTATATTGTTAGAATATGAAGGGTCCATCAGGCATTTTAACTATCCAGAAGTAAAGGACATCCATAAGAATGTTCTAAATATACTTGATAGTCTGGAAGGATCCTTAATGAATAGGGCTACTTATCTTGATATGAAAACAGGGAGAACACTTACAATTGTTAGTATTATCTTCTTCCCTGCTCTGTTTGTAGCAGGATGGATGGGGATGAACTTCGGGAAGAAACAGATGGCTTTCCTAAGATGGAAGTATAGTTATATTACAACACTTCTCGTATTGATCACATTTATGAGTATAGTTACGTATTTTTATCGAAATGATATTCTCTAAACAATACATTTATTGCTAGAACACTTCAAACCGGACGCACAATCTGCGGATGTTTGACAGTTGTTGAAGTATTCATATGCTTCTATATGGGTATATAAGCTAAGAATAACAATAAAGACAAGCGATACAAACAGTGTCCAAAGATCCATTTTACAAATATACCCACATAAGAATTATATAGATATATTGTGTCAATTACATTCAAACAATGGCAACTACTGAACAATTTAATTTGTTTATGGAACAAACAAAGAAACAAAATGAAGAAATCATCAGTTTATTGAAAGAAATTTCACAAAATCTTAAAAGCCCTGCTCCTAAAAAGAATATTCTTGATTTTTTCAATATGGGTGGATTGGGAACAGATGATAATGATGACGATGATGAAGACGATGATGAAGATGATGATGACGATGAAGATGATGCGAACGATGACAATGATGAAGAAAATAATGAGAATGAAGATGATGATATAGATGATGAGATCTTTGAGAAAATAAAAGAACTTGATGTTGATGACCAACCAGAAAAACAATGACCGTACTATCGTAAAAAATTGATATAAATTAAAAGATTTTAGAATAATAAAATGCAAAATCTTTTCAAATACGGAAAATATATATCAAACCCAGAGTTTTATGATAAACCTACTGATATTACATCATTTACAGATGAACAATGGATATCTAAGGAATTCTTAAGAGGTCTTTATGTAGGTAATGGAAAATATGAGAATGAATACGTTTCTCTTAAAATCAATGATGGCGAGATTATTGATTATATCCACGAAAAACTAAACATTGTATCTATTTATACCGATAATGGTCTTCTATTTAACAAGAGCAATGCAATAGACTTCTTTGGATATATTTATAGTGGAGTCGATGAGCTTATCTCAAATAAAGAAGAAGAACCATTAAGTTTGATCTATGGAACTGAAAATCCACAGAACATACCCTCTATTGGTATTATTGTAAAACATCCTGAGGCAATTGTGCCTTCTAAAACTATATTCAGCGATGCTGGATACGATCTCTCTGTCATCTCTCTTGAAAAGACCATCATTGAGAATAGAACGTGGATGTTTGATACAGGTATTCAACTTCGTATTCCGAATGGATATTATGTAGAGATTGTTCCTAGATCATCTCTTAGTAAATATGGATATATACTTTCTAATAATGTGGGGATTATTGATCAATCTTATATGGGGAATATTAAAATATGTTTAACACGGGTTGGAGAGACATCAAAAATGATTGAGTATCCTTTCAGGTGTTGTCAAATGATACTAAAAAAACAATACCACGCGAATATGCAAGTGATCACCGACAGAGATGATGTATCTAGTACTAAGAGGAAGGGAGGTGGATTTGGATCAACAGGTGTTTAGATATTAATATGATATTATTTGACAATTATATCATATTAATATCAATATTGTGTAATGTATTATTGAAAAAATGTAACAGCTCTTTTTCATACAATTGATTGAAACCTTTTTTACTTCTCATTTTATTCAGTATTTTTTCAACACCATCTGCAATCTCTTCTATTCCTCTTTCACCAAATAATTGATTATATTTCAATAATACCTCTTTCATATTTTTTAGTTTGTTATGGAAAAATACAACATCATTAAATATATATACAGGAGAATTATAAGTATTATCTATCTGGTACCGTATATGAGTATTAACATTAGGATCAGCATTGAGAAATTCTATATTTCTAAAAGTATTATACAAATTTAGTTCGTTATTGATCCAATCACAATCAAAATATAAATTGTATTTTGAATAGATATGATTTACATCTATGAAAATAGTGTTTGAAAATAAATTGATAATACGATTTTCGATCGAGTATAATTTTTCATTATAATTACCATCTATAAGTTTATGTTGTATTTCTTTATCTATCATCCATACAATATAAGATAAAGTACAGTCATTTAACATTTTTGGAATAGTATTTGTATTAGAATGATTTGCACACAATAAATGTGTCATATCAATCTTCGATAATTCAGTATCATATATATTATCATAATCTGTTGTATAATAAAGAACTTTTTTATGTTCTTTAAGTATATCTCTCAATGTTTCAATATCAATAACAAGATCATTACAGATAATTTTTTTTTTTGATCAATTCTTTCAAAAAATCATAATCTTCATTTTCATATTTATTCAAATTGAAAGAGATACTTGATAATTTATTTATTTGATTATTATAATAATAAATAATCATTCGATTTTCATTTTCGAAAATTTGAATGTTAATCAAATCTCCATAAGTACCTTCAATTATTTTATTATAGTATTTAGAAAATAACAATTTAGTTTCATATTCAGCAGTATTCAATGTAGGTTGAATATATTCTTGAAATTCTGTGATTGACTTTTTGAATAATAGAATAAATTCTTCAGTATTATTATTTCCTTTTTTGAAATGTTCCTTTTTATCTTCAAATAATTCGAACTTTTCTATGTATCGTTGGATACAGTATTTCTCAATATCTTTTACAAATATAGGGTTAACTTGTTCTAAATATAAATGATGTATATTTTCACGATTTTTCCAATAGTCACCATCAGTAAATCTTCTTATAAACCCTAAATCTTTATAATTCATTGTATATCCTAATTTAATGATAGTGTTATCTATCATTAATAGATACATAAATGCATTTTTGGCATACAAGAACATTTGATAAATCTCAATATTCAACATAAAATTTGAATCATTTTTTAAATTTTTATGAAGTTCAATGACATCTAACAAATACAATTACAACGTTCTTAAATTATTCAAAAAGGATTTCTGGAAAGATTTCGTTTAACCTAACAGAAAGTAATTATCAAAAAATGATATAAAAATTAATATAAATTTTACTATTTATACTTATAATGAATATACCAAAGTATGATAAATATGCTTGTTGGTATTTAGTGAATGGATACAAGTGTAAGCATAGAAGTTGTAATTTCTCTCACGACCCATATGTTATTTTTGAACATAGAACTAAGTTAGATTTAGATAAATGTAGGTATGGTGATGAATGTCCAACCAAATGTAATAAGATACACAACAAAAAAGAATTATTCTATGCGTGTTATAATGAAACTAGAAAACGTAAAAGAGCTGAGAGAGATATTGAAGAGAGGGAGAAGAATATTGAAGAAAAGGAGAAGAATATTGAAGAGAGGGAGAAGAATATTGAAGAGAGGGAGAAGAAGATTGATAATGTAAAATTGAAGTATGCGTTATTCTAGAGTAAAAGAGAGGTCAAGGCAGTAAAAGAGGTTCATAAGAATGTATTGAATAGAGAGTATTTAGATGAAAACTACAAACATTTACAAGGAAATCAAAAAAGATTTACAAATTTGTTCAACACATTTCGACTAGATTTCTATAATACACAAGACGATTATCCAGAAACAGCTAAACAATTAGTAAGAGAATATATTTGTAATGTCAATAGTGCAATCAAGTTTCGCGATAAGAAAACTTATTGATTAAAAAATGATTTAAATAATTATTCTTTCTATTTTTACATATTATGATCCTAGTGATTGTTGAATCTGCCACAAAATCTAAGAAAATTCAAGGATTTTTAGGTGAAGGTTATAAGGTTATCGCCAGTTTCGGTCATTTCACAGATCTCCCTAAGGATCGCCTAGGTATCAATATAAACTCTGGAAACTGGGAGTGTGAATATGTAGCCACAAAACTAGATATTATCAAAAATATAAAGACAAATGTTAAGAATGCTGATCAAGTCTTAATCGCTAGTGATCAAGATCGCGAAGGAGAAGCCATAGCATACCATATTCAACAACTGGTTTTAAATGATAAACCTAGAATTCCTATTGAACGTATGGTTTTCAACGAGATAACAAGAAGTGCTATTACAAGTGCCATCAACAACACAACAACTATCAATATGAACATAGTAAAAGCACAAGAAGCAAGGAGAATTCTTGATAGATTAGCAGGGTATAGATTATCACCACTTCTATGGGATGTCTTCAATGATCATCATCTATCTTGTGGTAGAGTTCAAAGCACTGTTCTAGATTATATAGTATCCCGTATGGAGAGTATCACAAATTTCATTGAAAACAATGATCAAAATAAAGAACATATCTGGAAAATCCACGGAGACTTTAAGGGATTTAAAGGAGCTATCTATGGCAACAACATGATATATACAAAAGAGGAGGAACTTCTTGATGCGTTGCGATCATTTAAGCGTGATGAATACACTATAAAACACACCACTGAAGACAAGGCGATCACACCCCCACCACCTTATATCACCACATCTATCCAAATAGATTGTTCAAGTAAGCTAGGAATAAGTTCAAGTGTATGTATGTCAATCTTACAGAAGCTGTATGAGGATGGGTTGATAACCTATCATAGAACTGATAGTATTTATGTTTCCAAGGAGTTTCAACGGAAAGCTACGGAATATATCAAGATAAAATATGGTGATAAGTATTCAGCACCGAAGTATAGCGGTGGTTCAGGAGCACACGAATGTATCAGAGTTACTGATGTAAATAAAGAGAATATCCCAGATGATGGACAAAGATCACGAGTATATCATATGATCTGGTGTAGATGTGTAGCATCCCAGATGTCATCAGCGCAAGTCCAAATATTTACATATATGTTTATAAACAAACCGCACCAATTTAAGTCAAGTTCTGAGGCAATTGTATTTGAAGGTTTTAAGAGAGTGTATGGGGAAGAACCTAGTGATATCAATACCTTCATCCCTCCAAAATCAACGATATTAGAAAAGGTATATAGCAAATCCACTATCAAAAAGGCGAAATCTTTATACAGTGAAGGAGAGATTGTAAAGAAGATGGAAAAAGAAGGTATAGGACGACCCAGCACATATGCCAGTATTGTGAAGGTTCTTTTTACAAGGGAATATATCAAGTATGGTAGTAATCCACAAAATACTCAGGAGATCCCTGATTACAAGATAGATTTAAAAACAAAGAAAGAGACAAAAAATATTACAAAACATTCTGTATGTGAGAACAGTAATGCGAAGAAACTATTAGAACCCACTGATACTGGAATAAAAGTGGATCACTATTTACGCAGCAATATATCATTTATTACAAACACTGATTTCACTAGACAGATGGAGAGTGGTCTAGATAGGATTGAGAAGGATGAGATAAAAAAAAGTGATGTGATTGAACCATTCAATACAGTAATAGAGACGGTTCTTACAGAGAATAAAACATCCACTACATCCTCCTCAACCCCCCGCAAACCATACAAAGAGATTACTAAGAATGAAGTATGTAAAACAAAATACGGATGGTGTATTATCACGCCACAAAAAAGATTTATAAATATTGAGGGATTTTTAGAACAGATGGGAAGAACGCACGATAGTTTAGAACAGAAAGAGATTGATCTATTAGCAACATTCCCAAATAAAACAAAAAGTATGACAAAAGTTATGATCGGTAGATATGGTATCTATTCTAATAGCAAAAAGAAGATCACAGCTGAAGATTTCGCAAAGATGCTGTGATATTAGGTATTTTTCGTGATATCTTTTCTTTTGTATATTTCGCCCTACTTTCAGGATCAAATATGAACTTTAATAATTCTTCTCCAGAAAGATTGCTGTTCTGTAATATCTTTTCCTTCACTTCATTGATCTTAATAGGTGCGACACACTCTTTTTTTCTGGCTTGTATCTTTGAATTATCGCAATTGATATCATAATAGTCATACTTAAACATAAACTCACTTATATACTTTGTTAAGGCATTCTTCGCAGTCTTTCTCTCCTTTACCGCAATCTGTAATTTCCTGATCTGATCATCAAGCTTACAGTATTCCTTGATCTTGTTTTTAAAGTCATCTAACTCTTCATTATCAGGTTCTTCATCATTGATTGTTGCTTCCACGATATTATCATCTACTCCACAATTATCTCCGGTTACATCACCATCTCTAACTCCACCATCATTTCCACCATCGTTTCCACCATCATTTCCACCACCACTATTATTTACTGACATCTATAATAGCTTTAATTTCTTTTGGTGTATCGTAGTAGTTCTTGTAATAACCTAGATTGCTTATGGTCTTATCAATTACAAGATAAATATTATCGTCGCTATAAAACATAACTACTGGCTTTTCTTTATGTCCCTTAAATACATTTATATTCAGTAGTAGATCAGATAGATCATATCTTTTAACTTGTGTTGTTGAAGTTCGTGCTAACTTATTGAAAACTATAACAGTAGATCCAGTTATTCTGGAAAAGGAATAAGTATCTATGATACTGTTTATATTAGATAGACGAGTAATGATATCATCATTTAATTTTTCAAGAGGTATATGCTTAACAATTTCATCGTTCTTGATTTTAGGCACAACATAAGATTTGAGGATACTATTTATCTGTTTATTTTTTAACAATGTCCCCAGAACAACTGGGATATTAATGATCAACTTCCAATTCTTTTTCACATTCTGGTTAATACTTTCAATAGAAACCTCCATAATTTTTGACAATTCTTTAAGTATCTTGTAGAATGCTCCATCTTCGGTTGTCTTGATAAACATCAATCCTTTGTAATAGTTCTTTGTATTTTTGAACTTAGAGGGCAAATATTCTCTTTTCAATGTTTTATTAATCACAACAGATAGTGGTTTGTATGTTCTCTCCTTCTTCACATCCTTCACATCCGTATTTAAAATCTTAATTTTAGCTTCTTTCTCAGGATCTATTGGGAATAATGAGGTATTCTTCAATATACCATCATGGATCATTCTTGAAGAGATTTCAATACGATTGCCGAACTGGTTAGGTTTCTTTAAATACATATACTCTACATTAAGAGTAGGTAGAGTGCTGTTATCTGTAAATATAAAAGGGTTTGTGGATAACTTATCAACTAAAAATATATCTGCATTCAATTTATCAGCCACGTCATAAATATAAGAGATAGTTAAGCTATTTTCAATAGTTTCTGTTTTACCATTTATTTCAAACTGATCAAAAGTACCATCATTGTTTATAAATATTTTAGATACTCCTGACAATTGTGTGATTTTATGGTAATCTTTCTCATTATTCCCTTTAAAACCACTTAAGTTGTCATTAATAGGGATATCAAACTCATTGTTTTTCTGTATGATAGGCTCATATACTCCATTGTTATTGTAAATTGCCACGTAGTTTTTGATATCATTAGGGATAACTAGATCATCAATATCTTTTATATATGACGGAAATACAATACGGACAGTAGAGTTTATATCATCTCTTTTGAATACCAATAATAGTCTTTTAAACACAAAAGCGATCACAGGAATGATATACTGTGGATTAAGATAATAATCATTGATTGTTTCTAAAAAGGTTATATAATTTTTCGTGGCTTTTTGAATAGATTTTAATGTTTTCCTATACTTATCTAATCCATTAATCTTAGTTTTAGGTGTTGGTGTGGGTGTTGATTTGGATACAGAATGTTTGAAGTTCATCCCACGGAACCTCTTGTATATTGATCCGTTCCCTAGTAAGAGAATGATAGATGGATCCGCTAATAATGTTCTAGATATACGACTGATCATATCTTTTACAGAAATACCAAGTGTTGTAGCAATACTCAACAACAATCCAGTTTCGCCATCTTCATAGATACCAAACCTATATACTTCAATATTACCAAAGAAATCCTGAATGATCTTCTTTACGGTTCCACGGCGATTTTTAGCAATAGGATTGTCATTAGTTAGTATTTCATTATTCCTTGTCTTACTTACAGACGTGCTATTTTGTGTATTATCTTGTAATTTAGGAGTAGTAGAGAAACAACACGGTTTCTTTCCTTGTTCTATCAACTTAACGTATTTAGGTTTCGTAGGATCTTTTGGTAATCCTCTTGTGCTTTTTTCATAAAGATTAATAGGTTTCTCTGTTTCGTCTCCATCCACATTTGGACATTTTCCATTCGCGGCAATAGGAACTTTACTTACAGGACACCATAATCTGGGGCAGAAATAAACAGTTGATTTATCATCTTTGTTGCTGTTCCAAACTATATGATTATCAACTATGTTTGAATATTTGTTTTTCTCAAACTTTTCACGTTCCATAATCATAGGTTGTGATCCTTTCTGGCAAGATCTAGCCCAACCTACTTTAAGCCCATTATCTAAACGCTGAACCTCTTCAAGAGAAGGATTGGCACCTCTTGCACCACCTGAAAGAGAAGAAGACGAAGTACTAGTAGATAATGTGCTAGATACCTTCGCTGATGAAGTCGAAGAAGATGAAGATTTTATAACATAATCTTTCTTGTTCTTGCTATCATCTTTGCTATCGCTATCTTCTTTGCTATCTTCCAATTCTTTGCTATCTGCTTTGCTTTTCTTACTAGTGTCTCGTTTAATGTCGGTAGATAATCTAGAAAGCCAGAAGAGTAGATATCCTAATTCGGTAGTGTTAGGTATGTTATCTACTTCCACATAACCATTTTGGAAATTTTTAAGAACTGTTCCAGCTTGTTTGAAAAATCTCTTAGATGCTTTATTTTGATCATTATGCTCTCCATTGATAATCTGTGTAATCCTATCTTTATCAATCTTTTCACCTATTTCTTGAAACTTGTTGATAATATCATCAACAGAATAATTATCTTTGATCAAACCGAGAACAAACTTAACTTCATCTATTTCCACAGAAGTATCAATAGATGATCTACGATAATCGTAAATAATCTTCTTTTTATTAGAGTTTTGGCGTGTGAATAAACTGGGATATCTAGATAACTTGTTTGCCTCTATTGTAGGTATCTTAATCTGTGTAGTTATATTCTCTTCTTTCATATTCTTGAAAACATCTTCACTAAGTATTAATATAGAAGATAACTCCTTCTTAATTTCGGCAACTTTCTGTAAAACATGATATAGAAATATATTATCATTTAGATTACAGATGAATTGAATAGATACTGATATGTCATTGATATAGATGCGAATATAGGAAAAATTACCTATCATCTTAATGATCAATACACCTGTTCGTGAGATGAGTTCATATTTGTAGATACTATCAATAATTTTATTTAATTTTTTTTGATTTTGATAAAATCTTTTGAGATTATATGTTTGATAATATCCATCTAATATAAAGATATTCGCTTCGCTATCCTCATATGTTGTGTATATTTTATTGAGTGTTTCAATAGATATATAATGTTTCTCATCAAGATCACACGATACATTATATCTGGATATCTTCATAGTTTCATTGTCAATATTAGAAGGTTCTGTTTTAATAATAGTTTCTAGTTGAGTTTCATTCTCCAATTGAGGGTATTTATAAACTGGGAAATAGGTTTCATTTACACCGGTTGTATCCTTTATGACAACATTTATAATCTTAATTTGTCCTAAGTGATCTTTAGTGATCGGTTTGAAGTTATTGATATCATACTTTTTAGAATTGAATGGATTTGTTTCAAAAAACGTGTTAGATGAAGTTGTAAGATTTATTGAATAATCATCTGTCCAAAGATAAATAGGATTTTTTGTGTTTATGATATTTGATACCTTATGGATCACTGTGTATATTTTGTCATCTGCATAAATATTTTGAATATTCGTTAATGTCTTTTTTGTTTTCTTAGATGTCCAATGATAAATAGTTAGATCCAGTAGAGGGGATTTTTCTATCATACTTATTATAATAGCAATAATAATATGCTCCTTACAGATCGTTTAATTAATATCTTTGAAAAATTTGAGGATATTATTGATGATGAAGACAATGATGAAGACAATGATGAAGACAATGATGAAGATATCGAAGTTGATGATGATCTGTTTGTAGAAGATGATATAGAAGATTTTGAAGATAAAAGCGAAGAAGGTGATGGTGAAGATGACAATATTGTTGATGATCAAGATGATCCCAAAAAAGGTAACAAAGATACTATCTTTTCTAAGAACTCACCTATTTTATGGATATTAATAGGTATAGCTGTTATAGTTGTTCTTGTTATTTTAGTGATGGTTTATAGATATCTTAGTTCTCCATCAACACAACCTACACAACCTACACAACCCACCGAACCTACACAATACACCGAACCAACACAATCCATACGACCAACACAATACAATGAATATAGAATGGAAACACAAGATACCACTCTCAACAAGCCTAATATAACTTCTACATCTGAAGATGTATCAGAATCAAAATCAACATTAGATACATCCACCATTACACCAACCACAACCACAACATCAGACCAATCAAAGTCTTCTTCTTCTTCAATCTGGGGACAATCTAAGAACACAGTTAGAAAACATTCTACTTAAAGACAAGATGATCAATATAAACATAAAAAGATATAATGGACAGTTCTATGCGGTTACAATCTATAAGTGAAATAACTGATGGATTACAACAATTAAATGTAGATAAGACTGAAAAGACTGAAAAGACTGATAAGACTGATAAGACTGAAAAAAATACAGTTGAGGAAATAAGTGATAGTGTTGAAGAGAAACCTAAGAAAATTAAGGTAGTTCTAGCTGTTCCAGGTAATGATTTTTCATCTAAGGCATTTGTTTCTTGGATTAACACTTTAAATGTATTGTGGAACCAAGGAAAGTATGATATCGTTGTCAGCCCTGGTATTAGTTCATATGTAACCTTCGCAAGAATACAAACATTCGGTGCGAGTGTATTGCGAGGCATTGAACAGAAACCATTTAATGGCTTAGAGTTTGATATATTATTGAGTATTGATACTGATATTATATTTTCAGCAGAACAAGTGATGGATATTATTGATGGTGCCTTGAAAAAGAAGGTAGTAGCTGGTATGTATCGTATGTCTGATTTGAAAAATTATGCTTTTGTAAAAGATTGGGATGTGGAATATTTTCTAGAAAATGGAACATTTGAGTTTTCAACACCTGAATCTATTGAAGAATGGAAAAAAACTCATCCAAATGAAAGATATATGGATGTAGCGTATTCTGGTATGGGTTTTTTTGCTATCCATTCTTCCGTTCTAAACAACTTAACTTATCCATATTTTGCAGGTGAAATTTTTGAGATCAAGGATAAGAATGGTAAGTTGATTCGCGAGATGTTTTCTGAAGATGTTTGTCTTTGTAAAAACATACAAAAACTAGGATATAAAGTATGGGTAGATACGAATATCCGTGTTGGACATCTAAAAGAGATGGTTATATAAATATGCATTTTTCTGATTTGATATTATATATTTTTTTTAATGTGATATGAAACAATCATACCTACATAAACAATTACAATTACATAAGCATCAAACAATTAAAATAACATTAATATGTCTAGCGAGAAGTTTGAGTTCCAGAGTGATATTTCAAGTCTTCTTAATCTTATTATCAACACATTTTATAGCAATAAAGAGATTGCTGTAAGGGAATTGCTAGCGAATTCTAGCGATGCATTGAATAAATTGACAAACTATTGTATTGTCAATAAACCTGATGATGTAGATCACAATCTAGCTATTAAGATTATTCCCGATAAAGAGACACAATCTATCTATATTGTGGATAATGGTATTGGGATGAAAAAAGATGATCTTAAAAACTATCTGGGAACCATCGCTAAATCTAACACAAAAGAGTTCTTAGAAAAGTTCAAGAACAATGATGTTATCGGTCAGTTTGGGGTAGGTTTTTATTCAAGTTTTTTGATATCTAACAAAGTTTCTGTTATAACTAAACACTATGAAGATGGTTTCTATAAATGGGAGAGTGATGCTTGTGGTGATTACACTATTTCAACACTTGAAGCTGATCCAGATGTTGAAGAAGAGAAAGAAGAAGAGAAAGAAGAAGATAAAGAAGAAGATAAAGAAGAAGAGAAAGAAGAAGATAAAGAAGAAGAGAAAGAAGAAGAGAAAGAAGGGAAGAAAGTATCGAAGAAGAGTATTAAGATACACCCGGAATATACATTAACGCAAGGAACCGTTATTCAGTGTCATCTCAAAGATGAATGTAAAGAGTTTCTTAATGAGAATAGGATCAAAGAGATTGTTAAAACTCATGCTCAGTATATTGTATCACCTATCTATCTTCTAACTGAAAGAATTGAGACTAAGGAGGTTGATGATATTCCAGAAAAAGTTGATGAGGATGATAACAAGGATAAAGCTAATGATAACAAGGATAAAGCTGATGATAACAATGATAATAAAGATGAAAAGACTGAGAATACAAAGGAAGTAGATGAAGACAGTCAAGTGATCATTGAGGATATCAGTGAAGAGACCGATAAAGAAGATAATGCTGATAAAGAAGATAAGAGCGATGGTGATAGTAAGAAAGAGGAAGTAAAGAAGAAGACAATCACAGAAACCATCCGTGAGTTCATTCTTCTTAATGATCAAAAACCTATTTGGTGTCGTCGTCCAGAAGATGTTAGTGAAGAAGATGCACACAATCTATATAAATCATTTACAAGTGGTAATCAAACCCCATATGCTTACAAATTGATCAAGGGTGAAGGTCAGATCCAATATAATGGTATGCTCTTTCTACCAAAGAAACTCACTAACAATGTATTTGAAAGAGGTGTAAGACAAAATAATATTAAACTTTACGTCCGCAAGATCTTCGTGAGTGATAACAGTGCAGATCTCTGCCCAGAATGGCTACACTTCATTACAGGTATCATTGATACAGTTGATCTACCACTGAATATTTCTCGTGAGATGCTACAAGAGAATAAGATTGTTCGTGTTCTCCGTAAGGCAATCGTTAAGAAGTCTATTGATATGTTGAGAAACTGTATGAATGATATGAAGACATACCGCCAGATATATAGGATTTATCAAAAGAACTTCAAGCTAGGTGTGTATGAAGAACCAGGTGATCGTGAGAGGGTTGCTGATCTACTTTTATATCCTTCTATGAACTATCCTACACAAGAAAAACACATTACTTATGATGATTATATCACAAATATGCCAGATGAACAGAAAGAGATCTATTATCTGTCTGGGGAGGACATTAAGGTAATGGAAGCATCACCCTTCTTAGAGAGGTTTAAGGAAAAAGGGTATGATGTGATTTTCTATACTGATCCGATTGATGAGTATATTATCCAGAGGCTTCCTACCTATAAAGGTAAGAAACTCGTTTGTATCACTAAAGGAAATATTGATTTTATTGGAGATGATAAGGAAGAACTGAAAAAAGTCCAGGAGGAGTATAAGCCTTTCTGTGACCATATCAAAAAGCTATATAACAACACCTTTACTGATGTAAAGATTGGTAATCGTATTAAGAGCACACCTTGTGTTGTAAGTGCGCCTGAAAATGGATTTACAAGTAATATGGAAAGGATCGTAAAATCACAAACACTAGGTGCAGATTCATCGCACACATATTCTATGATGAATAAAAGACTTCTTGAAATTAACCCTGAACACAGTCTTATTAAGAAGCTGAAATCCGGATATATCAATGAGAGCAAAGTCGGACAGATGAATGATCTTATAGATATTATGATTAATGGAGCTCTTATTCACTCAGGATATAATGTGCTTAAACCTGCTGATTTTTCGGAAAAGATTATGAGAATTGTTTTAGCGGGTTTAGATATGGATGATGATGATGATGGAGAAGATGTAAAGGATACTGGAGAAGGTGTGAAGGATGTGAAGGATGTGGTAGATGGAACTGAAGAGAATAACGCAATGTTAAGTAAAGACATTTCAGGTTCTACTGAGACAGATTTACATTCAGTTGAATAAAAACAATCTATAAAGATAAAATAAGATAAGATATAATGAAGATCGTTGTAGCATTCTTGATCTTTGTAGGTATTTTGTTTATTGTTCAAGGTTATTATCATAACAAACTTGAAAAAGTAAAAAAATCAAAGACAATTATTAAAAAGGTTCCTATTGCTGATCTAGATGGTGTTGATTTTATAGATTATCAATTCAGGTCAACACCTGAGAAAATCCGCGATACACTGTTATAATATGATACAATTTTTATTTTTTAACTTATTCTATTTTATAAGAGTAGAAGAGAACAATGCTTATAATCCCCACTTTGCTTTTGTATAGATCAATCGCATTGAATGATGTTACCGACGATGTTATTATGGAATCGTATAAAACCTTCTTTACAATGAAGAATGATAAAGATATAGAACAACAAGATGATGTAATGGACGCAATGGAAATAGAAGAAGTTGTTGATTATCAGTAAAATATCATAAGAAAAAATGATCTTTCATATATATGATATAGCATATAATGGACATCCATTCTCGATTTTTGAATGATGTAAATATTAACTTGAAGAATAAAGTTCAATATATATCAAAATTAGACATTGATATTGTATTAACACTTTTCAAAAATGGTGCTGTTCTATATGTTGATAATATAGTAGCTTTGTATATAATCATTAGGTCATTACAACATAAAAGTGCTGGAATTTCATTATTGAAAGAGAGGTATTGTTCAACAGATATTCACAATGATATTGTTGTTTTTTCTCATATAGATCAACTATATTTACTAGAAAAAAGGATTAGATGGTTTATGTTTTATTTGAAACAAAAACAAAGGTATTCTATGCGATACCTACCAATGATACTCCATAGATCTAAATGGTTCGGTGATTTATCTATGGATGTATTGAAGAATATTGGTGAGAAATATTTAGGGATTACATCTAAGTCTATTGATACAATGACTAATATTCTAGGAGTATCCTTAGGGATTATTCATAATATTAAGTTATGTCATATTGAGTATTATTATGAGGTTGATATATGGGATGACTTGACTGAACAACCTAATCAACAAGGTATGATAGAAGCTGAAGAGCTTAAAGAGTATTTTATGCAAAAATATACACCATCTACCAAGCTTATCAAATTTTATGGTGAGGGTGAGGGTGAGGGTGAGGGTGAGGGTGAGGGTGAGGGTGAGAATGTAGAAGGTTATTTTAGTAGTCTTTTCTTGTCATTTGTTCAAGAAAAAATGAAATGATCTTTGTTTGAGGCTTAAACAAGATGCGAATGTGCTCACCTTGTAAGAAAAACAAGATAGTTCTTGCGAAGTACAAGGACGGACACTGGTATGCTGCAAGGATCATCAAGTTGTATAAGTATAAAGATGTTGTTTATTATCTGGAATGGTTAGATGGAAGTAAAGATGATCGCGTCAAACATAAGAATAGTATCAAGTATATTCCAAAGAATACAGAGTATGGTGCAGGAATAGACTATCTGCTCTTAGCATCTCTACTGTTCTAATGTAGTATTTTTGTTGAAAGCTAAATATTATTAGAATGAATAGCTTTTTATGAAAAAAGAAGTGATATTACTATTAATTGATTTAGTTGCTGTAAGCCAGACCTCCCATTCCACTGAGGATACGGAGAACGTTGTAGTTCACGGCATAGATAAGAAGGTCTGTATCATTGGCACTATCGGAGTTATCGACGTGCATAGTAACAGTATCAAGCCTAGAAAAGTTAGCAGTTCCGCTAACCTGGTGCTCTTCAGGCTTAAGAGCGAAGGAATACACGTGAATATTACTATCAGGGATGTTCTCGTGGTGCTGATATGGCTGCACGTGGGTGAAATACATTCCTGAGCGCTCAGCGAAACGATCATTTCCGTTGAACTGAAGCTTGATGTTTTTAAGACCAATATAAGTGAAGTGAGAAGCAGAATTCTTATTAACCCAGACAAGCTCCTTCACGGGATGATTGAAGTTAAGCTTGACTTTGTTACTGGCAGAATTCTTGATAGATTCAACACCGGTGTGCTGAACCTGCTCAATAAGATACTCGTGAGAGAGCTGAGCATACCTGCGCCTCTCATCAGTGTCAAGGAAGATGTAATCAACCCAGAGGTTAGCACTACCAAAAGTAAATTCGTTTGAAAAAACGATATTAACCTTGACCTCATGGTATTGAAGAGCAATAAGAGGTAGGGCAAGACCGATATTGCGGCAGAACCAGAACTCAAGAGGCACATACAGAGTTTCACCGCTTTTAGCATTTGTGCCAACCATCTTGTCAAATCCATCCCTCTTTCCAGCAGGAAGAGAAAGCTCATTCCAGATATACATCCAGTCAGAGTATTGACGATCAATGAGTTGACCACCAATCTCTAACTCAACTTTATCAATGGCTTTGTATCCAGCATAAGTATTATCTCCAGTAATCCCACTAAGAACAACATACATCTTGTGGATAAGGTCACCATTACGAGAGATCTGTGCGGTAACACGCTTACCTCTTTCGGCAGTGCCATTAAAGGTCTGCTCAATAGCCTCCATAGAGAAGTTAGTGTGGCGACGATAGACAACCTTAAAAAAGGTAATCTGGGGGTTAGATGTCAGATAGACATCCTGAGCGCCATAGGCAACAAGTTGAAGAAGACCTCCACCCATTTTAAATTAATATCTTGTTTAATCTATACGCGAGAAAAAAAAATGAAATAATTTGTAAATAAGAATATCACAATATGGATACCTTAGAACAACAAATGAATAAAGTTACCATCAATAATAAACCGTTGATCAGTTGTAGGGTGTGTAATAAAGATATTACATCAACAAATACACTAAACGTTATTCATCATCTATGTCAGTCATGTTATAATAACTATGAAGACTACTTCTATCACGAAAATTGTATTACATGTGGGAATGATTTCTGGCAAACTGATGAACAAAAAGCGGAATGCCCACAGTGCATAAAAAGATACGGAATGGATATGGATTAAGTAATAACATAAGTAGGTGTCAATCATCTAAACTCATTTCGCGAAACTCGCTTAGAAACTTTTCTTGCCAAGTTTTTACAGATTTCTTTTGCATAGTTCTTAGATGTTCTAATACTCTCATTTTTACACATTCTTTTGGATCATTGTGTAAATTTTGTAAAGTATATTTGGAATTATTTATCCATTTTACTTGGAAAGGTAAGTTATTTACATTTGGTGAAATATTGGATATACCTAGAACTGAATTGACAATAATATCTCTTGGATCATCTTTGTTGATAACTAAAAAAAAGTAATCTTTCCTAAAATCATCGTTGTAATCTTTATTTTTCAATCTAGAAATTAGTTTTGTTGTTAATTGACCATTGTTTTGTCTTTCTTCCATATCCATAAATATATTAGTAAATGCTTGAACACATATTGACATATTTCCTACATTATCTGCCGTTTGTAATGTAGTTGTCTTGATGTTTACTGGTATCCACCCAAACTCTTCGTCATATACCTTAATGTCATACCAAAAACGTTTTTCAGCTTTCCTCACTCTTTCTTTCAACATAGAATGAGACATTAGATATGATACAATTTTATTCTCGTCAATACAACTATTTGTTCTTCCATCAAAAACTGTATATTTAGAACATTCTATTTTCCTTTCTAATATATAGTTTTTGATATCTAAAAGTATTTTAGGAAGATGTGGTTGTATTTTATCATTAATTTTTTGTAATATATCATTTAGCTCTTCTTCATTGCCATTCTTATTTTCGATAAGTTTATTGACATTGTCTTTTATCTTATTGAGATCATCATTATTATTTGTAATTTTGATTTGTTGTTTTATTGTGTTAATAGACATTATTTGACGGATGTATATTTTAGATCGTCAGTAAATGTAAATCATTTTTACAAAAAATGATTTATTTCATATAATTCATATTAATTATATTGATAAATGGATAGTTTGATAAATGATATAGATAAGCTTACATTAAAAGAAAAAACTGATAAGGAAAAAGATAAGAAAGATAAGAAAGATAAGAAAGATAAGAAAGATAAGAAAGATAAGGGTCAATATTTTACAACCAATAAAGACTTACAAAAACACGTTATTGAACTTATCAAAAATAGTCCTGATATAATTCTTGAACCTTCGTGTGGTAGAGGTGATTTAGTTGAAGCAGTATTGAACAAATATCCTGATACACAATTTAGATTGTATGAAATAGATAAGAATATTACACCATTAAAAAATGTTAGTTCGATCATATATGAAGACTTCCTAGAACCAAAAAATACACCTAAAAACAAGTTTGATACTATTATTGGCAATCCCCCCTTTGTTTCGGTAAAAAAGAAAAAGAACTTGTATCTACAATTTATTGAGAAATGTGTTCAATTACTCAATGATAATGGAGAGTTAATATTTATTGTTCCATATGCTTTACTAAAAAGCACTAGTGGATGTAAGACAATTGAAAATATTCTCAAAAAAGGATCATTCACGCATATATATCATCCTAATAACGAACATCTTTTTGAAGGAGCATCTATTGATATTATCATATTCAGGTATGAATATAACCTATTTACAAATACGATATTGTATAATGATAATACAATAATGAAAGTTGTAAATCACGAAGGTATATTAACATTTGAAGAGAATATAGATGAGGATAATATAAATAAAAGTGATCAAAAACATTATAGAAGAATTGAAGACATATTCACTGTATATGTTGGTATGGTATCAGGTTTAGAAAGTGTTTTCAGAAATGATGAAATAGGAAATATTGAAATGAAAACAGACCTAGATAGAAATAACAGATATATATTTATAAATGAATTGCCTATGAAAGGCACAATAGTAAGAGAATATTTAGAAAAACACAAAGATATATTAATGAAACGCAAAATATGTAAGATGACAGTTAACAATTGGTATAAATTCGGTGCTATTAGAAATAAATCAATTATGGAAGAATATCAAGATAACCTGTGTATCTATGTTAGAAATATCACGCGCAAGAATGATATTGCGTGTGTAGATAAAGTGAAATACTTTAGTGGATCACTTCTACTTATGTTACCAAAAGATAAAGTAAGTGATCATACATATTTAGAAAATGTGAAAAACTATATGAATTCAGATAAGTTCAAGAAACAGTTTATGAGTGATGGTAGGTGTATCATCACTCATAATCAATTGACAAAAGCAATAATCAAAGTGTAAAAATACTATTGATTCTTATACCATTAAATTTTTTTATATCCCTATATGTAAAAAGAAAATATATAAAAATGGGTGGAGGACTTCTTCAGCTTGTAGCGTATGGCGCACAGGATGTCTATCTGACATCTAACCCTCAAATCACTTTTTTTAAAGTGGTTTATCGCCGTCACACTAACTTCTCTATGGAGAGTATCCAACAGACATTCAATGGAACTGCTCAACTAGGAAGACGTGTTACCGCACAGATCTCTCGTAATGGTGATCTTATCCACAAGATGTATCTTGAATTTGATGTGAAGACTAAAGATAATGCTGATACTTTTGTACAGCCTTATTTCGTGTATAAGATGATCAAGAATATTGAGCTTGAGATTGGTGGCCAGCGTATTGATAAACAATACGGTGAATGGATGTATATCTGGAATGAGCTTTCTCTACCAGAGGGTAAGCGCAAGGGGTACAATGAGATGGTTGGTTCATGGTATGATAACTATCCTACTAAATTAGGTAATGATAAGAATTATAAGTTCTTCCTTCCTCTTGAGTTCTGGTTCTGTCGTAATGTTGGTCTAGCTCTCCCTCTTATTGCTCTTCAATATCATGAGGTTAAACTCAACATTGAGTTTAATGAAGTTTCTGAGATTATGGCAAAAGGTTCAGACAATACTAATAGCAATGAGCAATATTATAATTTGGCCCAAGCAACACCAGCTCTTGATAGTAATATCAGTGCGACTACGTATGCTAACGACTTTGAAACCTTCCAGGCAAATCTTTGGGTGGATTATATCTTCCTTGATACCGATGAGAGGCGTAGGTTTGCTCAGATGTCTCATGAGTATTTGATTGAGCAGGTTCAGCACACTGGTAGTGAGAAGGTGACTGCTGGTGATTCACTCACCTCTTACCGTATGAATTTCAACCATCCCGTGAAGGAGTTGATCTGGTATGTCAAGCCTGATGAGGACACTGGAAAGAAGTCGTGGTGGAACAATTTCTCTAATGGAGATGAATCATTATCATCTAAGACTAATCCTGTCAAGATGGCTAAGATTATGTTCAATGGTAATGATCGTTTCGCACAGAGGGATGGAAATTACTTTTCTATGGTCCAGCCTTACCAGCATCATACCAACATTCCCCAGAAAAATCGTGGGATCAATGTGTATTCCTTCGCTCTTAAGCCTGAAGAGCATCAGGTGAGTGGAACTGCTAACTTTTCTAGGTTAGATACTACAACTCTTCAGATGTCATCTGAACAGTCTGGACAGCTATACATCTATGCGGTTAATTACAACGTTCTTCGTATCCTCAGCGGTATGGGAGGACTGGCTTACAGCAACTAAGTAGTTTAGAGATTTTGAATTGCGTAAAAGTAGTAAAAGATGGCTTATTTACACCATCTTTTACTTTATGTTTTTTTAGTTTTTAGGGTTTTTTGTTATGGGATTAGGATGTGGAACGTCTAATCCTCTTACTCGTCGTCAGAGAAATCAGGCTCAGGCAACACGTTGTTTTCTGGCTTCGGTTCAGACACCGGTTCAGGTTCAGACTCAGTCTCATTCTCAGAGTCTTCCACTACAACCTTCTTAGGCTTCCTACCACGCTTCTTGGGAGCGGGCTTCTCCTCTTCTGGCTTCTCAGTTTCCTCTTCAGTCTCCTCTTCAGTCTCCTCAGTCTCCTCTTCAGTCTCCTCAGTCTCCTTCTTAGACTTCTTAGGCTCCTTCTTGGACTTCTTAGGCTCCTTCTTAGGCTCCTTCTTAGACTTCTTAGGCTCCTTCTCAGTCTCCTTCTTGGTCTTGGAGGCGTCGTGTTCCATCTTGAGGGGAAGGATCTTGTTATACCAGTCGCTTCCTACTGTGTATTTCTCGTCAGCCTTAGCCTCTTTCCACTCTTCACTAAGCTTCTTGGTGATCAGACCGAAAAGCTCCTTGTTATCCTCGTAATCGATTGTCTCTTTGACAATCTCAGTGATACGGGGACGGTTCTCAAAGCAGAACAGATGGTAAGCTGATGGGATCTTCTCCACATCAGTCGCCTTCTTTTCAGCCTTCTTAGCCTTCTTCTGGCTCTTCAACTTCTCGTCGAAAGCCTTCTGTTGGGCCTTCTCGTTCTTGTCAGCGTTGATAGACATATACTGAACGAGCTCCTCGGCGGTGAAAGAAACGGTGGCGTTAGCCGTAGTGGTCATCTCTTACTTCCTCTTATTGGTAGTTGGAGAGTTTAGAACAGGAACGTATCATTTTTTACGCAAAACTCTGCAGTTTTTCAATCATAAGTAAAAATATAATAGTAAAACACGCTAAAATTAGCGTATTGTAAGTCATGATTGACTTAACAAATATTTTTGTTATCTACTCTACAACAAAGTAATCTACAAGTAATCTACAAGTAATCTACAAGTAATCTACAAGTAATCTACAAGTAATCTACAAGT
>MDTB01054297.1_pt1 | contig 33536 bp, 31 predicted proteins | sample 811161 | NCBI WGS metagenome assembly MDTB01 (sample SAMN05326650, study PRJNA326480) | marine metagenome | isolation source: seawater | place: Mediterranean Sea | collected 2009 | reverse complement strand
TTCATCGCGGGGTGGAGCAGTCTGGTAGCTCGTCAGGCTCATAACCTGAAGGTCCTTGGTTCAAATCCAAGCCCCGCAACCAATCATTATGAATAAAATAATAAATATTACTATCATTGCTCACGTTGACCATGGCAAAACAACTTTGATAGATAATTTAATGAAACAAAGTGGCTTATTTCGAGAAAATCAATTTGTTGAAGAAAGGGTGATGGATTCAGGCGAACTTGAAAAAGAAAGAGGAATTACAATTTTAGCAAAACCTACATCCATAAATTGGAAAAACTTCAGAATAAATATAATAGATACGCCCGGGCATAGAGATTTTGCCGCTGAAGTTGAAAGAGTTTTACATATGGCTGATGGGGCTTTATTACTAATAGATTCCGCAGAGGGTGTTATGCCTCAAACAAAATTTGTCTTGGCTAAAGCACTAAAACAAGGTTTGAAACCTATAGTTATAATTAATAAATTAGATAAGCTTGATCAAAGAGCTAATGAAGTGCTTAATGAAACATTCGACTTATTTGTAAATTTAGATGCTAATGATGAGCAATTAGATTTTCCAGTGATATATGCTAGTGGTAGATCTGGGTGGGCAGATAAAGAAATAAATGGACCACGAAAAAACCTACATCCTTTGTTGGACTTAATTATTGAGAAAGTAAAACCTGAAGATTTAGACAAAACAAAACCTTTTGCTATGTTGTCTACATTGCTTTACTCTGATAGTTTTTTGGGTAGAAGTTTGGTTGGTAAGATTAAACAAGGATCTGCAAAAGCAAATCAAAAAATTAAAGCAATTAATCTTCAAGGTGAAACAATTGATGAGGGCAGACTTACGAAAATTTTTAGATATGAAGGCACAAATAAAGTTCCTATTGAGGTAGGTGAGGCTGGTGATATTGTTATTATAGCAGGTTTAGGAAAGGCAAATGTAGCAGATACTATTTGTGATTTAGAAGTTAATGATCCTATTAATGCAACACCAATAGATCCTCCCACTATGTCAATTACGATAACTGTCAATAGTTCGCCCTTAGCTGGGACTGAAGGTAAAAAACTGACTAGTACACAAATTAGAGATAGATTAATTTTAGAAGCAGAAAATAATGTTGGTATATTATTTGAAGAAAATCAAAACAAAGATTCTTTTATAATTAGTGGACGCGGAGAATTAATGCTAGAAATTTTACTTACTCAAATGAGAAGAGAGGGATTCGAAATGACAATAAGCCCGCCAAAAGTAATTTATAAAAATGATAAAAAGAAAGGTAAATTAGAACCTTATGAAGAAATTACAATAGATTTAGATGAAGAATTTTCATCTAAAGTAATTGACTCGATAAATAAAAGAAAGGGAAAATTAATTGATCTTAAAAATACTGGTAAAAATAAAAAAAGATTAATCTTTCATGCTCCAACTAGAGGTCTAATGGGATATACTAGCAGATTTTTAACTCTAACAAAAGGAACTGGTGTTATGAATAGAATTTTTCAGGCTTATGAAAAGTATTCTGGTGATATGGAAGGAAGAAGAAATGGGGCTCTAATTTCTATGGAAAATGGAAAAGCAGTTGCTTTTGCAATATATAATCTTCAAGCAAGAGGAGAAATGTTTGTAACTCACAATGACCCTGTTTATGAAGGTATGATTGTTGGATTGTCATCTAAAAGTGGAGACTTAGAAGTTAATGTGATGAAAGGAAAGAAACTTACAAATATGAGAACTCAAGGAACAGATGAAAATATTGTTTTAACACCCATAAGGAAAATGGCAATAGCAGAACAATTAAGCATTCTTAATACAGACGAAGCTCTAGAAATTACACCAAAATCTTGCAGACTTAGAAAATTAATTTTAAATCCTCATCAAAGAAAAAGACAGTCTAAAATTTCTTAAAAATTAGTTATAATTATTTTTAGTGAATTTTACAAAATCATTGTTTGACCGATTTGAATACATGCTTTCAATCCATGCATATGTTTTTGCAATTCCATCTTTGAGTGAATATTTGTAATTCCATTTTAGTACTTTTTTAATTAAGTTATTATTGCTGGATCTTCCATTAACACCCTTTGGCATATCTAATTGATAATTCCTCTTTAGTTTAGTTCCACTAATTCCTTCAATGATAGTTACTAATTGATTAATTGAAACTTTTTCTTCACTACCAATATTAATTGGATCTCTAAAATTAGAATTAAATAAAATCATAATAGCTTCAACACAATCTTCTATAAAAAGAAAACTTCTAGTCTGATTACCATCTCCCCAAATATCTAACTCTTTTTTTTTATTTAAACCTGCCTCTATTACTTTTCTACATAAGGCTGCTGGTGCTTTTTCTCTGCCACCATCAAATGTACCCAACGGTCCATAAATATTATGAAATCTAGCTACCCTAGTTTCTAAACCAAAATCTTCATAAAAATGTCTGCACATTCGCTCGCTAAATAATTTTTCCCATCCATATCCATCTTCAGGCATAGCAGGATATGCATCTTCCTCTTTTAATCCGTCAATTTCAGAATTCTTTTGTAAATCAGTGTTGTAAGCGCACGCGCTCGATGAAAAAAAATATTTTTTAATTTTATTTTCTCTACAAGCCATCAACATATGAGTATTTATTAACACGGACATCATACACTCGGCTTTATTATTTTCTAAAAAACCAATGCCACCCATATTACAAGCTAAATTTATTACGTAATCTATATCTTTTGTCATTTTTAGACAATTCTCAATTTTAGTCATATCTAAGGTAAAATTTTCAATTTCATTAAATCTTTGAAACCAAAACTCATTTGGCTTGATATCTACTGCACGAATAAAATTACCTTCATTTTTTAATTTATTAATTAAATGACCTGCAATAAATCCACCTGCACCCACTATTAAATATTTTTTCATTTTTTAGATATAATTAAATAATTTAAATTAAGTCTATTTACAATTATATTATCAAATTTATATGTACATATAAAAGGTGTATTCCAACATAGAAAGCCTTGCCACCCTTGATTTTTATTTACCGGTTTATGTAAAAATATATTGTTAACGCTTGTTTTTTTTGTCTCAAAATTTGACTTAATATATTTTGGATAAGGATAATTAAAATTATCAATTCTTAAAATATTCTTTGTGGAAGAATATACCAAAGACAAAAATATTAAAGAGAAAAACAATTTCCTATTTAACTTTTGAAAATTTATTTCTAGAAAATATATGAAAAGACAAAAAATAATTAAAAAAAGTGTTGCGAGGCCAAAACGAACAAGCGGAGATTTTTCTAAAATTATTAATGAAAAAATAATATAAACAAAGAATAAAAGAAAATATTCAAATTTTATTTTGTTTCTCCTTAGTTTAAAACATGAAAAAATTGACATCAATAGTGGTACAACTAATATTGCCATTAAGTGTTCTGATAATTCAGTCTTTGTTCTTATGAACCAATGTGAAATCCAATTAAAATTTTCAATATAATTTTCTGCTAAAATGGTTGATTTATATTTAAAATTTGAATAACCCTTATTTATAATTTCAAGTTTATGTCCCAAGTTCAATATATCGTTATTAAACCAATTTACATTTAAACAAGTAACAGAGGTAGGAAATCCTATACATCCAGTATAAATAAATTGTTGTATAATCCAAATGGTAACTAAAAAAATTGGTACTGTAGAAATTTTTAAAAGTTTTGGATAACTAATCGTATATTTAAAATTCATTAGAATAAGAAATAGAATAAAAATGACTGCAAAGTTACTTAATTTTATTAATGGCAAAAATAAAGAAATACAAATTATTGTATAAAATTGCGTATTATTAATTTTATTTAACTCGTAAATATTAATCAGCAATAAAAATAATGTTGAAATTAATAATAATGATGGAATATCAATCCCGTAAGAAGAAAACCTTGAAAATTTAATAATAACATAAAATATAAAAAAAATTGAAAATGTGACAGAAATATTAAATCTTTTTTTTCCTAAGTTTACTTTTATATAATCAAAAAAATATAACAAAACATATACAAGTAATAATAGCGATGGTAAGGAAATTAATTTGTATTTAACGATTGGTAAATTAAATATCGCTAATAAATTTAACCATAATGAATTCCAAACATAAGGGTCTGCAATATTACCAAAGCCAAATATTATTTTTTCCGAATTAAAATTGATAACATATGGTAGATGATAGTATCCAAAATCTTCGTGTGGTTTATGATCAAAAAATAATAACAAACTGAAAAGAAAAAAAATATAAAAATCAGTTTTTTTTAATAATGAAAAATCTTTGTTAAATAGAAAAAATAAAAATCCAATAAAAAAAATTGATAAGTTAATAAATTCAGAAAGACTTAAAAAAAAATGAAGAACAGTTGAAAAAATTGTTAAATATATTAAACCCAAAATACCATATAATGGCTCTTGTATTTTAAAGTTTTTAAAAAACAAGTTTGTTAATTTGCCAATGCCTATAACTGAAAAAAATAAAAATATTGAATAAGAAATAAAATAAATCATTTAAATGTTTTGATAAATTTCCCTAGCTTAGAAACTTGATGCTGTTTATAAAGATTTATTAAAGTATTAAACCTTTGCTCAAATATTGAATTATTATATTTTTTCTTTTTAATTATGGTAATGTTTTTATTATATATTATCTTCCTCTCTGAATTTTCAAATAAATTTTCATGTAGTTTTTCCTCTTTACCTAGACCAGTTTCAATTATTTCAAATTTATAATTTGGATTTATTTTTGATTTCAATTTAGCAAAATATTCCGCTAATTTATAAATATTTAAAGGTTTGCCCATATTCAATACAAAAGTTTTGTTTTTTTGTTTACTGACCGTTGTTTGTAAAACTAAATAACATGCTTCTATTATTGTCATAAAATAACGTGTTGCTTTTTTATTAGTTACAGTAATTTTTAAATTATTATTTATTTGATCTAAAAAATTTGAAATTGCTGATCCAGAGCTCCCAAATACATTACCAAATCTAACAATATTTATAAATTTTTTATCATTCCTATGCGATCCCAGATACTCACAGTACATCTCGGAAATCTTTTTGGTATATCCTAAAATTGATTTAGGTTGGGCTGCTTTGTCCGTTGAAATCAATAAAAAATCTGTTTTATATTTAAGTGATAAATTACATAATGTTATAGTTCCAAAAATATTATTTTTTACTGCCGACATGATATTATCTTTTAAAATATTTACATGTTTGTAAGCACCAGCGTGGATAATTAAGTTTACTTTATGAATTTTAATAAGATTTTCTACAAAAAAATTATCGCTCATATCCCCTAAAAAATATTTACATTCATTTTTAAGTCTTTTCTTTAAATTATAAATTGCAAGTTCAGAGTGATCTAAACAAACTACACTTTTAGCTTTTTGTAATATTAACTGTCTACAAATTTCCGAACCGATTGATCCCCCTGCGCCTGTTACCAATACAATTTTTTTTGTTAAACCAGATATTCTTTTAGGAATAACTTGTTTCCTTTTTAACAAATAATTAATTTCATTAAGCGTAAAGTCGTTAAGATCTAATTTATCAGATAATAAATATTTTTTTTGTGGCAAAAATCTAACATCAAAGAAATGTTGCTTTAATTTATTCAACATTAACTCTAATCTTACTTGTCCTAATGAAGGTATAGATAGATAAACTCTTTTTATATTTATATTATGTTTAATACCTATTAAATCACTAAAACTTATTACACTTACTCCGTTCACTATTGTATTAATTAATTTAGGATTATCATCAACAAAATACAAGACTTCTTCATTATTATTTCTCAATTCTGATAAAATTGCTCTACCCGCGAATCCAGCTCCATAAATAATATTTCCAGAAACTAATAGATTATGAAATTTTTTTAGTGAACTATATTTTATTGGTTTTTGTTTTTTGATTTTACATTTCTTATTCAAATATTTTTCTAAACTTGAGAATTTAAAATTAGGCAATATTTCATTAAATTTTGTAATATTTGCTATTGAAAAATTGTTTTCACTTAGATTTTTCGACTGCTTTATTTTATTACTCTTAAATTTTAAATAACTAACTATATCTTTTATAAGATATCCTTTTCCAGTTCCTATGTCATAAATTCCACTTTTGTAGTCTTTTTTTAAAAACAAGTTATAAATTTTAGCTATATCATCTAAATTAATAAAATCTCTTAAAGAATTTCCTCCATTAATTAGGTTTATTTTCTTATGATTCTTTTTTGATCTTATTACTTTCTCAATAAAAGAAAAATCGCAACGTTCATCTCCATATGTATTAAAAACCCTCATTATATAAAATTTAATATTATTTTTTTTACAAAAGTTATTAATTAGAGTCTCGGCAGACAGTTTATATGATGCCTGTAAATTTCTATTTATTTTATCATGATCTAAATTAATTATGTTATTTGGAATAGAGTATACTGAAGAACTGCTAGTATATATAATTTTTTGTATTTGCGATATTTTAAAAAAATTAAGTATATTACCTGTTAATTTTAAAGCCAAATTATTCAGAGTTTCATAATTATTCTTATTAAGTGTATTTAATTTATTAGCAGGATAAAAATTATTAAAAATTAAATTAATTTTTTTGTTTTTGAAAAATTTTAAATTTTTAAATATTTCAGTTGAATTTGCTGACAATATTGTAGTGTTTTTAATATCTTTTTTTAATGCATCAGACAAAACACTTTTTTTTCCGATAATAATATTGTGAGTCATCTCAATTTAATAATGGTGGACAAATAAATTATGAAAAATAGCATTATTATAAATAAGCTATTTATATCAGAAATATTATATAAAGTTATTGGTAAAAACATAAAAGTAAATAATATTATGTTCGATTTTATAGTTGAAAATCTTTTAATTAATAAATGGTGTATGTGATTTCGATCGCCTATAAAAGGGTTTGTTTTTTTTAATAGTCTCTCAATAGAGACTCTTAACAAATCGAAACCTGGTAACATTAAAATTATAAAAATTTCATCAGCGTATGGTATCTTACCGCCAATATTGTTGTACTGAAATAATAAAAAAAAACTATATACACTACAAAGAGCATAAATTCCTCCATCGCCCAAAAATGTTTTGTTTCTATAATTTAGAATTAAAAGAGTAACCAACACTATAAAAAAAAATAATGATAATACAAAAAAGTCTGTTTTTAAAAAAATAAATAAATTTAATAATAAAAAAAACGAAATAGATTGTAAATTTATTCCATCAAACATATTAGCTGCATGAAGAAATATTAAACAACAAAAGACTGTAAAAATTATTGACGTATTTTCAAAAAAAATTCTATATTTATAAAATGATAAACTGACAGACTCTATGACCAATGATGGATTCGTTAAAATTACTATTGAGATAAATAATAAGGCCAAAAATAATTTTATTGTTGGATTTATGGGACGCTTGTCATCGTAAAAACCTAGAATAAATAAAGAGATTGGCCAAACAATAAAAGTAAATATGTCGTTTGTTTGTACTTTTAAGGGAAACAAATTTATGTTTAATAAATGAGATAATATTAGACATAATATAAAATTCAATAAAACTATTAAACCTCCAGTTATCGCAGTTTTTTTTTTTGTGAAGTTTTATTTTACTATCTGGAATATCATAGATATTTATAAGTTTATTTATTTTATCAATATTAAAAATAATCAAAATATTTATAAAAAATAGTAATGAAAAAAAGATATACAAATCTGACATTTTTATTTAATAACATTTTTAGATCTTATTACTATAGAATTTGTTAAATTTTAAAACCCGAGCTTTTGGCATCATTATGAAATTGTTTTACAGTTTCCAAAGAAAATTCATTTAAATCTTTTCCAAATAATTTTAATTTCTTAATTTGACTTCCTTGCATAGTAATAATGTCTGCTCCTGAATGAATAGCGCTTATATAATCATAAGACATTCTAGGACTTGCCCATAATGTTTTACATTTACTTTTATTTTTTACTAATTTTGTGATTTCACACATTATTTTAAATGCGTCTTGACCAGAGTCATATATTCTTCCTGCAAAAACAGATAAAATAGTATTTGTATCTTTTAAAGATGTGATAACTCGTTCAATTTGATGAATCGTGAATATAGCTGTAAGATTAATTTTAATTTTATTCTGAACTAAATAATCTAACACTTTTAAAGTATAATCTCCGTTAGTAAATGTTATTGGAATTTTTACATAAACATTTTTACCCAAATTATTTAATATTTTAGCCTGCTCTATCATCTCGTTGTCATTATCTGCAAATACTTCTAAAGAAATTGGTTTACCTTTTGATTTTTTTATTAATTCTTTTCCATAATCTAAATAATTAGATGCACCATGATTTTTAAAAATTGATGGATTAAATGTATAGCCATCAATATCTAAACCAAAATTTTCATCAAATTCGTTGATCTTTAAACCATCTGCGTATAATTCAATTTTTTTCATTTTAGTGGGCTTTTGTTTTTATCATTTTTATTGAATAATAGAATACAGCAATTGTATAATAGTTAAGATAGGAAATCCATCCGTTGTAAAAATCTCCTGATGGAACAATTGGCAAGTAAGCAATTATAATTCCTAATGAGATTAGCATTAACATTTCATAATGATTTGACCGAATTTTTTTTTTGTTGATAATACAGTAAAAAAACCAATACAAAAAATATAAAGCTGCTACTAAATAAAATACTAGACCAAATAAACCAAGCTCAGAGAGTATTTGTAACAAAGTATTATGAGGGTGCACTGAACACATACCAATATCTGAGTCATAGTTAATGTCTCTACAGTAAGATTTGAATCCTCTAATTCCATTACCAAAAAATATATTATTTTTAAATATGTTTATAGCTAATTCATAATGTCCCTGATGATCTTTCGAAAATAAATTTACATTATTTATTTCAACATTTTTTAATCTATCACTAAGTTTGTAATCTTTTAATTTTGGATGATTTAAATTGTAGTTTGTTATTTGATAAAAAGTCTTAAAAAAAATTCTATTTAATGGATCTGTTTTTTGACCAATATTAAAATTTGAGATTAAAGTTGAAAAAAACAAAAATAAAAAAGTTGATAAAATTAATACATTTCTAAGTTTTGAAATAAATATAATACTAGTAAAAACAATAATAATTGTTAAAAAAATTGCTGTTCTTTCTCCGCTAATTAATATTACGAAAAAATAAAATCCAAAAAAAGTACTAATTTTAAGAAAATTTTTTTTAAAATCAAAATTATTGTAAATTAAAAACCATGCTAAAATCGGGAAAGCTTTTATCATAAAACTACCTAAAATTAAGTCGTCGCCAAAAAAACTAGATATTCTATTTTTATAGATTTCTATTCCAAAAATATTATATCCAACAAAAAATTGAAAAATGGAGTCAAAAATAATAACCAAAAACATTAACAAGAGAATATTTAAATAATTTTTATTTTGTTTAATTACCGAATTGATTAAAAAATATATTAAAATTACATTAAAAATAATAAATCTTATGTAACCCAAGCCTGTATATTTCAAATCTGAATAATTAGAGAATAATGATTGAATAAATATGAAAAAATAAAAAAATATAAAAAACAATATATATTTGTTTAGATCTATTTTTGTTTTGACGTTGTATAAATATATTAAAAAAGTACATAATAAAACAAACGAAGCTAGCTCTAATAGTGCAATGCCTAAAAATGCAAATAATAAAAAAAAATAAAATATTAAATTAACCGTGCCAACTAAATTAATTTTTTTAATCATAAATATCTACCTAAAAAAATATCAAATTAATCAAGTTCGAATTGATCTTTATAATTTTTAATCGATGTTTTTTTTTGTTTATCCTTAAATAATATATAATTTTCAATAACTAAAATATCTAAATTAGTACCCATAAAACATTTAAAAGCATCACTAGGTGAGCAAACTATGGGTTCACCACGAATATTAAATGAAGTATTCACTACCACTGGGCATGAACTAATTTCATTAAACTTGCTTATTAAACCATAAAACTTTTTATTTATATCTTTATGTACTGTTTGTACCCTAGCAGAGTAATCAACATGAGTTACAGCGGGAATGTTTGATCTCAACTGGTTTAATTGATCTAAAATAGACGAGGATTTTTCTTTTTTATTTTGCATAGAAATTTTATTTTTAACGCCAGCAACTAATAACATATAAGGGCTATCACAATTTAGTTCAAAAAAATCACTTAAGTATTCTCTAAGTACTGCAGGAGCGAAAGGTCTAAAGCTTTCTCTGAATTTTATTTTTATATTTAAATCTTTTTGAATTGATTTTGACCTTGGATCTGCAATTATTGACCTATTACCAAGCGCTCTAGGTCCATATTCCAATCTTCCTTGAAACCAGCCTATTGCTTTTCCTTGAACCAATTCGTTAGATACAATTGAAAAAAGATCTTGCTCATTAAGTTTCTCATAATTTGCGTAATTTTTTTCTAAATCATTTTCAATCTCTTTATCTGTATATCTTGGTCCTAAAAGTGATCCTTTCATTTGATCTAATCCTGAGATCCTCGATTTTTTTAATTCTAAATAATTAAAAGCTAAAGCTGCACCTAAAGCGCCACCTGCATCACCTGATGCGGGTTGTATCCAAATATTATCAAAAATCTTTTTATTAAGTATTTTTCCATTTGCTACACAGTTTAATGCAACACCTCCTGCTAAACACAAATTGCTGATCTTGTATTTATTTTTGATATACTCTGAAATTTTGAGAATTATTTCCTCAACAACCACTTGTATTGAAGAAGCAATATCTAGGTGAAATTGTTCTAATTTATCTTCAGGTTTTCTTACTTGCTTTCCAAAAATCTCAGAAAATTTTTTATTAGTCATTGTAAGACCAGTTGCATAATTAAAATAACTCATATCAAGTCTAAATGATCCATCTTCTTTAACATTTATTAATTTATCTAAAATTATTTTTTGATATTTTGGTTCACCATAAGGAGCAAGCCCCATAACTTTATATTCTCCACTGTTTACTTTAAATCCCAGATAATATGTGAATGCTGAATATAATAGACCTATTGAATGTGGAAAATTAATTTCTTCCAGAATATCTATTTTATTACCTTTCCCAATACCGATAGTAGTAGTCGACCATTCACCCACACCGTCTAAAGTAAGAATAAGCGCTTCATCGAACGGGCTAGGGTAAAAAGCACTGGCTGCGTGACTAAGGTGATGTTCAGAAAATTTTATTTTATTTTCATTTATTTGTTTATCAATTTTCTTTAAGTTTTTATATATCAATTTCTTTTGAAATAGTTTTTCCCTTAGCCATATCGGAATAGATGCACAAAATGATTTAAATCCATGTGGAGCGAAAGCTATATGAGTTTCTATCAATCTCTCAAACTTTAAAAATGGTTTTTCGTAAAAAATTATATTATCTAAATCAGATAAATTTACATTTGCAGCTTTTAGCACATATTCTATTGATTTAAATGGAAAAGATGAGTCATGTTTTATTCTTGAAAATCGCTCTTCTTGTACTGCAGCAACAATTTCATTATTTACTATTATTGCGGCTGCACTATCATGGTAGTAAGATGATATACCTAGGATAAGAGACATAAATAATTAAAAAATAGTGTATATGAAAGGTGCAATTGCAGTACCTTGAGTTAAAACAATTAAACCTCCAAATATTAGTAAAAAGATTATAATTGGAAATAACCAATACTTCTTACGTTGCTTTAAAAATTTAAAAAATTCAATTAAAAATTCCATTAAAATTGATTATCCATGCTGTTAATATTTTTTGATCTTTCTAACCAATAAGTTTTTTTCAATTTTTCTAATTTCAAATTTAGAATATCTTTATTTAATATTAAAATAAAAATTTTTGTTAAAACGACAACTCCAAAATAAATAAAAAACATTATTATTGGCGATATTACTTTTCCAAGTAAATCACCAAACATCATCCAAAGTTTATTTAACGGTGTCAATATACTTGAATTTATTAATCCTAAAATAAAAAATAAAAACGCGAGTATTATAAAATAAATATAAAAACTAATATTTTTGTAAAACAAAATAGAACTTAAAATAAGAAAGAATACGAAAAAAACTATACCAAAACTTTTGTTGGATACTTTGGAATTTTTTTCCATAAATATATTTATAATGTTAAACTTTAATAAATCAATAATTTAAAATTTAAAAATATTTTCTTAGGTCTTTTTGAAAATCAATTATTGATAAAATTCTACAACTTTTAATTTTTATTTGATGCTCTGTATAATTTTTTATTATAGAATCTACTAAAGTTTTAAAATCTTTACTATTTCTTTTACATGAAAAAATACCATTCGTAAAAATATCTTTAATAAATTCTAACTCTTCAAAAATTATAACTGGTTTTAATCGAGCAAAACTCTCCAATATAACTTGAGGATATCCTTCGGTATAGGACGGTAATATTAAAATATGATGTTTATCCATAATATTAATAATTTTACTTGTATTAGAAATTTTTTTAATAATCTGAATATTTTTTTTCTTATTTAATAAGTTATATTTTGCACCTAGCATTGATAAAAAATAATTTCCTTTTAAATCTGAAAAAATATTAATTAGAGATTTATAACCCTTTTCTTTGCGAAATCTTCCAATATAAAGGAGTTTTATTTTATTAATTTTTAATTTTTTATCAATTTTCCTATTTGTTAACCATTCGCTATTTATTGTAGAAGGATATACGCAGCTGTTATACTTTAATTTTGTAATGTGATTAGAGCATGTAATAATTTTAGAAAAATTTTTAAAAATTAAAAACATTAAGTTGTAAATTAAATACCCAATATATCCAAATTTTGTTTTGTATTCTTTAAAACCGTCACTAATTAAATATGAAGTAATATTTTCGGTTTTAAGACCAAATATTTTAAGTATCAAAATCATCATAAAATTATATGGGGTAATTGATATAAATAAAAATTTTTTATTTCTAAAAAGTTTTATTTCTTTAATAAATTGAAGTGTGGAAAAGAATACTATTTTTTTATTTTTTGAAACAAATAAATTTTTATTATTTGTTTTTCTGGCTATTAAATAAACAATATAAAATTTATTAAAAGCATCAATAATAGAAATCGTATTTTTTTCTGGAGCAATAATATTTTTATTATTTACCTTAAATTTGTCATTAGAAATAATACATATTTCTTTTTTAACCATAGTTATTTTTTCTTAAAAAAGTCTTTAATAATAGATGGCACAATACTAATTAAAAAAAGATAAATTAAATATCTTAGAAATTTATTTTTATGATTTTTTAGAATTTTGCTTTCAAAATTTTGCGAATAATACCAATTTTTATATTCTTTAAAAAACATAGATCTATTTAAATCTAGAAAGTTTTTATTATGAAATCTCATTTCAACAAGTGGTTCTTGTACAGCATGAGCTTCATAAAATTGTGCTAGTTTCATAACAACATCATAATCACCAATAATATTATAATTAGGATTAAAATATCCCACATTTTTTAAAGCATTTTTCTCAATTATTAGACAACTAATTTTAACAAGATAATTATTTGCCAAAAAATCAAATACAAAACCGCTTTTTAATTTTGTTTTTGTAAATATCTCTTTCTTATTACTTTTTTCGTAAAAATGATGACAATTACAATATGAAAATTTTTTATTTTCATCATCAAAAAAATCTACCCTGGACGAAAGGTAATTTTTATACCAAACATCATCTGTATCCAAAAAAGCTAAGTATCTACCTTGAGCATATTTACAAGCTGCATTTCTTGCTTCATAGAGGCTTAAATGTCTATCCGATTGAAAATAATTAAATTGTCCACAAATATTATTTTCAAAAATATCTTTGCTATTATCTGTAGATTGATTATTAAAAAAAATTAATTCCCAATTTTTAAATTCTTGCTCTTTTATACTTTTTAAACATTTGTCTAAATATTTGGCACCATTTCTACAGTTTACAATTATGCTTACAAGAGGCTTCATTTTAAATTAAAGTATATTTGTAATTGATCGAGCGAATATTGATAAATTTTTTTGGGATTTTTGTAATATTCACGATACCAATCTATCGTGTAATCTAATGTTTTAGTTAAAGTTAATTTAGTTTTCCATTTGAGTAGTTTCTTTGATTTATTTGAGTTTAGTTTTAATAGAGATGCTTCTTTTAAATTTTTATTTCTTTTGATCTTGAATTTTGCGTTTACCCATTTCGTTTTCAAGTATTTTACAATATCGATAACTCTAATGGAATTTTTACTTGATGGTCCAAAATTAAAAGACTGTCCATTTAATAATTTTTGTTTTTTTAGTCTTAGTGCGAGTATTAAATATCCGCTTATAATTTCAAATACATGTTGCCATGGTCTTGTTGAGTTTGGATTTCTAATTATTAATTTTTTATTTTTTGACCAATTTTTAATTATATCTGGTAGTAGTCTCCCTTCTGACCAATCTCCACCTCCAATAATATTTCCAGCCCTAGCTATTCCAATTCTTAAATTATTTTTTTTATAAAGGAATGATTTTGTATAAGATTGAATTGCTAAATCAGCAGAAGCTTTTGAAGCCCCGTAAGGATCATAATCACCTAGAATATCAGTTTCTTTATATCCACGAAAAATTTCCTCGTTTCTATATACTTTATCGCTTGTAATAAAAACTGTTACAATTTTATGATTTGTTGTTCTTAAAATTTCTAATAAATTAATTGTACCTAAAGTATTAGTTTCCCAAGTTAACAAAGGTTTTGCGTAAGCTCGTTTGACAATCGCTTCAGCAGCTAAGTGAAATATAAAGTCTGGTTTAAAAGTTTCTACTTTATTTTTAAATTTTGTATAATTTTTTACATCTATATTTGCACATTTAATTCTATTATTTAATTTTAATACATGGAACAAGGATGGATTAGTTGTTTTTCCGTAAGAAATCCCCAATACTTTTGCCCCACAATATGCAAATATTAAGGATAACCAGGATCCTTTGAAACCTGTGTTACCCGTAATAATAATTTTTTTATTTTTGAAGTTTTTAAGTAAATTATGATTTTTTATATTCATTAAATATTTCCTTATTTTTTTGAAAAATTAGTGTTTTGTTCTTGTTTGTTAAAGAATACTTATATAAATTTTCTTCAATTTCAGAGACTTTCACATTATCCCAAATAAAGTCACTATATACTTCTAAAGTAGAGTCTTCAGCGATATGAAAAACTTCAACTCCTACTTCAAGGGCTTCAACAATTGATCCTGTTGATCCTATAAAAATAGAATTTTTATTTAAATTTGTTTTAACTTTATTTTTATTATTTTTTATAATTTCATTAATTTTATTTGATAATTTAATATGCTTTACAGAATTATAACAAGCAGGATGATTTTTTACTTCATATTTTGAAAAATCATTATTTACTAAAAAATTTTTTAATAAAGAAGTGATTTTTTTTAAAATTAAACTTTCAGAATAAAATTCAATGGGTAAAAAAATTTTATTATACATATCTTTTTCTTCTTGGTAATAAAATCTTGCTGAAGGTAAAAGTTCAATTTTATGACTCTGAGGTAAGATATAAGCTTTGAAGAAATTAAACTGATCATTGCTACTAACGATTAAGTGGTCTGGATAAAATTTTTTATATAATAAGTGAGATGGATATGATGGTACAGAATGTATAAACCCTTTAACCATCACTCTATTATTTGTTGCTTTCTTCGCGATTTGAATAGCTCTAAATTGGAAAGGCTGGCCCTCAAAAGGAAGTAATAATAATTGCAAATTTATATTTAAATATTTGTTAAATATATTTTCCAGTTTAATTTTAAATGCATTATGCCAGGAAAAATAAAACAAGAAATTTTCCATATTTTTAGTTTCCTTAGAAAAAAAATTAATAAATAAGTGAAATAGAAATTTTACTTTTTCAAAAAAATTGGTTTTTTCTTCAATAATGAAAATAACATTTTTGATTTGTTTATTTTTTAAAATATTTTCATCACCATTAAATATTACTAACCACAATATATCATCATGCTCACTTGTTTTTTGATTAAAATATTTATCATAAAAGAAATCTTTACTTATATTGCTATTATTTCCCCAAGTTACGACGGCTTTTTTAAAATTTTCATTATCTAATTTACCTAAAATTTTGTAATTGTTTATTTTAAATAAACTAACTATTTCTTTAATAAAAAATTTTAAAATTAAATAAAATTGCAATTTATTTTGGTAAAATTTTAGTAAAGAATAACCTACCGAAAAATTATAAGAACAAAAATAGAAATTATCATTTGATTTATTATGAAAATTGTCGTTATAAATTTTTTTTATTCTTTCAAATAAAATCTTTTGCGAATGAACTACTTTTTGCACTATTCTCCACCAGAAATAGATATAGTTTGACCAGTTGTGAAAGAATTTTCCTGAGAGATTAAAAAAAGTATATATTTAACAATTTCAATTTTTTTTGCTGCGCGATTAATTGGTATCATTTTTACTCTTTGATTTAAATCTTTGCCAATTTTTTTATGTATTTTAGTATCTGTTACACCAATCCTTAAGTTATTTATTAAAACATTTTTTTTTGCCCATTCTTTAAAATTTGTGGGTATAAATTCAATAGCATATTTTGAAAAGCTATAAGTATATGTTTGGCTACTTCCACCAAACTTTATACCAATGCTTGAGCAGTTTAGTATTCTTCCAAATTTATTTTTTAGCATATTTTTAACTATGTTGGATAAAATTAAATTAGGTATAAAAACGTTGATGTTAAATGTTTGATTAACATTTTTGAGTGTAAAATTTGAGAAATTAGATTTTTTTACATAGCCAACTAAATTTACAAAATAATCAAATTTTAATTTAAACAATTTTTTGAAATTAGTATTAAAATTTTTTTCATTTATTTTTGAAAAATCTGCTTTAAAGATTTTTAAGTTTTCATGTTTAATTTTTTTTAATTCTGAAGAACTTGATGAGTAATGAGCATAAATTTCCATGTCAGTTTTCTTGAGAATTTCTTTAATTAGTTTAATACCAATATCAGAACTAGCGCCTAAAACTAATATTTTCTTACTATTCATTTATTCAAAAATTTTTTCCATTGCTGAACATGAGATTTTCCCATTAGCGTTCCGGTAACATCACAAACATCGCATGGTTCAAATGCTCTATCGCCTTTTTGTAATCTATCTCTTGCTGATTGATATTTTTTATTTAACCATATATCAATTATTTTTTCTCTTTTTACATTTCCTACAATATATTTTTTACCCCAATCATGTGAACACATTAGCACCTCACCCGTATAATCTATAAAAAAAGTATAGTGTGGATAAAAGCAACTTAATTTTAAAGGTGATTTTAGCGATGGAATTTTATATTCAGCATTTTTCATCATCCCAGATCTATTACTTAAAGTTATGCCAAAATCTTTATCTTCTGTTAAGTATCTATGTCTAATAATAAATTTATTTTTATCTATACCGCCATCTAGTAACATTTTTTCCATTTCATCTGCCTCTTTTTTACCATCGTAAATACTAATAAGTAGTTTAGATAGACCTGAATTAAATAATTTATTTGCCCTCTTAACGTTTAGGACATCACCGTTTGTAACTATTTCTATTCTAGCATTTGGTAATAAGTCTCTAAAAATTTTTATTATATTAAAAATATTTTTATCTAAAAGAGGTTCAACAAAACCTGAAAATAATACAAGACCTTCATAATTCAACTCCGATAATTCCTTTGCTATTTTTTTTGCTAGCTCGTTTGTTATAAATTCTTTCACATCTTTAAAATCTGGTGCGCTACGAGGACAAAAAGAGCATTTTCTATTACAAGTCCCAGACTCACTTATTTCGACTATAGATGGTAGAGGTATATTTTTCTTATAAAACTGAATGTTATCTACAATAGCTCCTTTTCGTGGAATTAAAGGATCTAAAAATTTATTTTTAGCTTTCATAAATTTAAATATTTTTCAATTATTTTAATATCTTTTTTTTCATCAACTGCAAGACTTACACTTTGTGTTTTTACCATTTTAATTTTTCTATTTAATTCGAAGAAACGTAATATCTCAATATCCTCGATTTTCTCGAGTTTAGATTTTTTCTTTAATCTATAAAAAAGATCAAGTTCTTTTTTTGTAAATGCATAAATACAAACTTGTTTATGATAAAAGCTATTTTTTAATATATTTTTTTTACTTCCAGGTATTATACTTCTAGAAATATAAATAAGTTCTTTTTTTTCATTAAATATTACTTTAGGTATATTTTTATTTTGAACATTTTCTAACTTATTAAGATTTTTATAGCCGCAAATTATACAATTTATAAATTTTTTTTTGGTTAGAATAATTCGCTTAATATCTATCGGTTTAACTAAAGGTTCATCACCTTGAAGATTTATATAAATATCGGAATTAACTTTTTTTGATGCTTCTGCAACTCTATCTGTCCCTGTTAAACATTTTTTCGAAGTCATAATAAAATTTATATTATTTTTTATTAAAAATTTTTTTATTTTGTTATCATCTGTAGCAACATAAACATTTTGTTTACCTAATGTTTTCTGCGCTACATGGGTAACCCACAAAATTAATTCTTTTCCATTAATCTTTGCTAATGGCTTACCTGGAAACCTAGATGATTTAAACCTTGCGGGAATAATAATTACAGTTCTCATTGTATCTGACTAATATTTTTTTTGTTTAATTTTAATTTAGTTTTAGTCAGGGAATATATATTTAATTTTTCTTTATTATATCTATTTTTTATATGATACATTAATTCTGGTGCAATATCTTGGTTTGGCTCATCTTTTGAGTAACCATCAAAACCTGCTAAATAAATTGTTTTTATATTTCTGGAAATTAAAAAACTAATCGAATAAATTAATGCTAGTGGAGATGAAACTGAGACGTAATTTTTATTAATATTTAAATCTTTATTAATTTTAATTCCATAATCAATAATATTTTTTTTATTAAAATAATTTTGCGTTTTTCTAGATAGACAAGAATATGGAACCAAAATATTTTTACTACATTTTTTAAAATAATTTAGATTTGATAGTATTCTTATAGGGTGGCAAAAAGCTCTAATGTTTATGTAATTCTCTTTTATTGTTTTTGTATTATTTAAACAAATAACTAATAATTTATTTTTATTGATACTATCATATAGGGAGCCCTTAATGTTTTGTACTCTTTTTCCTGGACCCAAAATTAAAGCTTTATCATAATTATCAATTTTAATTGGTGGTATTTTTGGTATGAAATTATAATCTTTAAAATTATATAAATCGAAAGCTGATAGTAATGTAAAAGGATCAAATTTTTTCGTATTATTGTTTTTTAAAAAGTTTATTGCTTTTACATAATCAATCTTTTTGTACCTTTTGTCACTTAACATTGTTTGAATATAAGTAGGATGAATACCGTATTTACCAGACAGTTTGTAAAAATGGTTTGTTCCCCATTTGTATTTTTTTTTCAAAATCAAAAATTGTTTAACGAGTTTTTTAATATTTTTTTTTCTTTTATTCGAAAAATAATTTATTAATTCTTCAGTCTTAGTATTTCCTGGCCCCCTACCCATTCCAGTAATAGTACAATCTAACCATTGAACACCAAGCTTATTAGCAACAATAGTATTTTTTAATGCCCTAAATAAATTATCATGTGCATGTATTCCTATATCTTTTTTCCAATATTTTTTAAAATTTAAAATAATATTTTTTAATTTATTTTCTTTTAAAGATCCCAAACTGTCAGCGATATAAAGTATATCAAAGTAATTATTTGAAAAATTACATATTTGTTTAATTAACTTACCATTGATTTCACTTATTTGCATAATATTGATAATTAGTTTAATCTTTTTTTTCTTTAAAAAAGCCATATATTTTTTTATTTTAAAAACTTCATCAAAATGACAAGCAATTCTAATAAAAGATATTTTAGAATTTATTAATTTTGTTAATAAATCTGTGATTTTTTTTTCTTCAAAATGTTTAAGATTTATTAATTCACTTGCATTTATCATTACACCCCACTTTTTATTTTTTGGGAATGAAAATTTATTTAAGAAGTTTTTATCACAAAATGCTGTAAGACCTTTTTTTTTGTCTTGTGGAAAAAAAATAAATCCAATTTCTATATAATGAACTTCTGTTTTAGATATAAGATCAATATAATTTTGAATAAATTTTTTTGAAAATTGCCAATTATTATAATATCCACCGTCTCTTAATGTACAGTCTAGAATTTTAATACTCATTTCTATTTTTCTAAATAATTTAGAATTTTTTTTGTAATAAAATTAATATTTTTTGGAGAAATATCTGGATGCAATGGAAGGGTTAATACTTTTTTATGTACTTTTTCACAATTTGGAAAAAGTCTTTTATTTTTCTTATAATAATCTAATAAATATCCAGGTATATAGTGGATACCAGTTTGAATATTATTTTTAATTAGTTTTTCCCTTAATTTATCTCTGTCTGTTGAATTATTTAAAACTACACAATAAATATGTGGTACTTCTTTATTATAGTCTCTATTAAATATTTTTAACAAGTGATTTTTTTTTAAAAAAATTTTGTCATACAATTTGGCAATGGATTGTCTTTTTTTTGCTAAAAATTTAAATCTTTTAAGCTGAGCATTTCCTATTGCTGCATTAATATCACTCATGTGATATCTCCAACCTTGGGATTTAACATTAATTTTCCACTTTTTTTTATTTTTATATCTTAATGCGCTTTCATTTATTACACCTAACGACCGACTATTTTTAATTTTATTAATTATTGTTTTATTATTAGTAACAACACATCCACCTTCACCTGTTGTAATATTTTTTATGCCATCAAAACTGAAGCAATTTATATAACCTTGTGAGCCAATTTTTTTTCCTTTATAAATTGAACCAAAAGCATGAGCTGAGTCTTCAATAACTTTCAAATTTTTACTTCTTGCAAATTCATAAATTTTACTTAAATCACACGGGTGTCCAGAGAAATGAACAGGAATAACTACTTTGCATTTTTTCGTAAATTTTTTTTTCAAATCGTTTAAGCATATTGTCATGTTTTTTGGATTGACATCACATAAAACAGGCTTTGCCCCTGTTGCTGTAATTGCTTGATATGTTGCAACATAAGTTACACATGGAACTAATACATCATCTCCTTTACCAATTTCACAAGCTTGAAGAGCCAAATGTAAAGCCGCAGTACCAGAGTTAACACAAACAACATCTCTACCAAAAAATTTTTTTAGTTTAGACTCAAATTTTGCTACTTCAGGACCAAGGCCTAAATACTCTCTTTTTAAAACTGATTTAACATTTTTAATTTCTACATTTGATATTATTGATTTTGATAATCTATACATTTATAATTTTTCCCAGGGTAATTTATTAGTTTTAATTAAGCTTTCTAAATACTTTTTATCTCTAAGAGTATCTATACTATACCAAAAACCTTTGTGTTTAATTGCGTATAATTGACTTTTTTTTGACAAATAATCTAATGGCTCTTTTTCTAACACTGTTTGGGAATCTTTAATGCAATTAAAGATTTTTCTATTAAAAATGAAAAAGCCTCCATTAATCCAGCCATAATCCAATTTTTGTTTTTCTTTAAAAGATCTGACTTTATTTCCATTGATATCCAAAATACCATATCTGGATAAGGGTCTTACTGCAGTAACAGTAGCAACTCTTTTATTTTTTTTATGAAATGTAAGTAGTTTTTTAAGATTAATATTTCCTAAACCATCTCCATATGTAAACATGAAATTATCATCCTGAAAGTATTTTCCTAATTTTTTAAGACGACCTCCTGTCATTGTATTAGCTCCCGTATAAATAAATCTTATACTTACAGCCTTGCTTAAATTTCTTAATTTGAATAAATTTTTACCTATTTTGTATTTTTTAAAATAATTATTAATTGATGCTCCCTTATAACCTGTAGCTATGAAAAATTCAGAGAATGATTGCTTAGCATAAATATTTATAATATGCTCCAATATCGGTTTACCCTTAATCTTAATCATTGGTTTTGGAATTTTATTAGTATATTCAGAAATACGACTACCTTTTCCACCAGCTAAAATTAAAACTTTCATAGATTTGTTTTTTTTTCCATCTCATTTTTATTATGCATAAGATTTGCAAAATTAATTATCTTACTGCTATTTTGACTAAGATTGATAAATTTAACCCATGTATTAGGAGGAATAGTCAAAATTTTTAAACTATTTTCGTTTAAAATTTTTCTAGTTTTTCTATTATTTTTATAAATTTCAATTCTAATTTTACCTTTTATAACAAATAAATTTAATGTCATTTTTTTATGTTTGTTCCAACCTTTGGTCTCATTTTTTTTTATACATGAAATATATAATTCAGAAAAACCATGATAAAATTTACTTTTTTTAGAAATTATTTTATAGATGTTTCCTCGATTATTTTTCTTAATTTTAAATTTATTGATCATTAATTTTTTGCTCATTTAAAATATTTGCGATTTTTTCATGTGTATATTTGCTATCCATACAATAGTCTTCTAAATCCATATTTTCGAAAAAATACTTATTATTTATAATTTGAAAATAAACCTTTTCAAATTGATCGTAAGTAGTAACTTTAATTTTCGAATGATAGTCATCATTTGGTAAATGTGCGGTATTTTTACCGCCGGGGTCTAAAAATATACACGGTTTATTTTGACCGATAAGTTCAAATCCCATGGTTGACTGCCACGTGCAAACAAAATCTGAATTTAATGCATAATCGTATGAATGCCAAGAATTATATCCAAAATTTTTGTTATCAGTCAAATCTTTATGATCATCAATAAATTTAATATTTGAATTATTTATGATGCTCATAAATCTAAGGTTTTTTCTTAAACCATCATTTCTACGACCCTTAATACAAATTTTTAATTTAGGAAACTTTGTATTTAGTTTTACAAGCCAATTAAATTGCTCAATCCAATCATCCATAAAACTACAGTGAGTGTTTTGGAAGTAATTCATGTTACTTGCGATATGAAGTATATCAAATCTCGGTAATTCAGAATTAATAGATTTATTAAATTTTACTGAATTCATAAAAAATGATCCTACAGGATATATTTTCTCAAAATAGCTATTGCATTTCAAATATTGTAAATGAGTTTTTTTCCCTAAAGAGAAAAAATAATCACAATGAGTATACATTCCTGGACCATTTAATTGAGCAATATTTCTTTGAAACAATAACGTCTTAAATCCTCCGTGTTTTTTATATAAATAATTCTTTAAACAGGATGTATTAAATTGCCTCTCTTGAATAAGATATTTTGAATTTATTTTCGAAAAAATATCTTCATATTTCAAAATTATTTTAAATAAATGAAGAGTTATATCTACATAATTAGTTCTTTCAGATATTGAAATGAGTAATCCTCTAAATATTATATTTAATATTTTTAACTTCTTATTTTTTAAAATTTTTGATGTATCAATATATTTATATTTATTAAAATGAAAAAAATTTATTTCTTCTTTTAAATCAACACTGGAGACAATTATATATGATTTAAATTTTTTTAAAAAACTTTTAAAACGATAAGCTTCATTATCATGATCCACATTATCTACCATTAAAAAATATTTTTTTTTTCTATTCAAATTTTTTCTACTATAAAATATAATCCAAATAAAAATTGCTAAAGTCTTTATAAACGATTTGATTATATTTTTACCATTAAATCTCTTAAAAAATTTACCATCAGCGTTATTAAAATTATTAAATAAATAAATTTTTACATCCTGCTCAAAATTATTAAATGGAATATCAAATGTTTTAGCTAAGTTAATTACTATTTTTTTAAATTTGTTATTATCAAAAAATTCTGAAACATAATCAACAAGAATTTTATTTTGCTGATCAGGTGATTGACTTCTGTTTAATTTAAAGTTATTTATATTTTTCATGTGTAGAACTTTCGATCAATGTTTTATTTTCAAATTCATATACTTTATTACAGTCACGTAATGTTTTAAGATTATGAGTAATAATAATAATAGTCTTTTTTCCTTTTATAAATTTAAGATTATTAAAAATATTGTCTTGAGTTTTTTCGTCTAGCGCACTTGAGGGTTCGTCTAAAATCATTATATCCCTATCAAGATAATGACATCTGGCTAATGCTAATCGTTGTTTTTGTCCAATTGATAAGTTGACCCCATTTTCTCCGAGAAGTGTTTTTGTTTTTTGTGGCAAGTCAAATACAAACTTATCTAATACTGCAAATTTTAAAGATTCTAAAATTTTATTTTTATTTATTTTTTTTATATCTCTAGTTAAAGCAATATTATTTTCTAATGTTTCATCTAAAATAATTGGTTCTTGTGGAAGATAAGATATTAAACTCTCTGGGTTGATTTTGTTTTGATTTTTATCGTAAATATTAATTTTGCCGTTAGTTGGTTTTAGTAAACCAGAAATAATGTCTATTAATGATGATTTACCTATACCTGAAGCTCCTATTATACCGATAAAATCATTTTCATTAATTTTTAAATTTATATTTTCTAGTATGTTACTTTGACTATTTTTGTATTTAAAAGATAATTTGTTTATCTCTAAAAAACTAAATTCTTTTGAACTTGGACTTGTATTTACATTCAATAAATCAATATCATGATTTGTAGAGTTAGAGTTAATTTCTTCTAAATCTGAAAAAATTTTATTTACGGGTGGAATTGAAAAATTAATTTCATTAATACTCACGACTATTTGAGAAATGCCGGGAAGAAGACGTATTGCAGCAAATGCATAAACAGAAATTGAGGTTAAAATTTCTGCATTAGTATAGCCTAATGCTACTGATGACATTATGAAAGAGCATCCAAAAACAACTATAAAAATTTCTAAAAAATACCTAGGAAAAATATTTATTTTTTGGTTATTAATATTTGCTTCAGAAATTTTAAATGCACCATAAAAAATTTTATCTAGAAAAAAATCTTCTTTATTTAGTATTTTTATTTCCTTAAAACCTTGAAATAATGCATAAGAGCTAGAATTTAATTCTTTTTCGCCTTTAAGATTTTCTTGTCCATAAAAAATTATTTTTTTTCCGTATACAAAAAAATAACAAAAAGTTAATACTATAATTGTGACAGAAACAATTAAAGTAGTTAAAAAATTAAAATAAAATAAATAAATAATTATCGAACAAAAGACCAATAATTCACCACACAATTTTATAAATGCCTCTAAACCTTGCGTGGTACTTCTGGTATAATGATTTATTACTGTTATAATCTCTATCTTTCCTTTAACTAAAAAATTTTCATAGGGTAATTTAATATATTTTTTACTTAGGTTTTCTCTTAAATGTATTAGCTTATTCCAACTAAACTTAGCTAATTTAACTTTTATTAAATAAGAAAATATATTTTTAAAAACAAATACAATCATTAACAAAATACAAATAATAGCGATACTTGAAAAATTATTTAAAATACCAATTTCATCAAATGTATCTTCAATACTATTTTCATTCCCTGTAAGGCTTTTTGCTAACGGGTAAATTATGGATAATGATAAAACTTCTAGAATTGTCAAAAAAACAAATAAAAAAACTAAATAAGCAAAGTAAGCTTTGCTTGTATTTGTTATAATAAACAATTTATTTAAAAAATTATTAATTCTTGTCATTTTTGAATTTTTTTTAAGACTTTCATATTGCTTTTATTTTTTTATAAAAGAGTAAATTGTATACTTAGTACTAGGTTCAATAATTGGTTTAATTGTAACAATTTTATATTGTGTTTTTCTACAAAGTATCTTCAATGAATTCTTTGTAAATCCATGTAAATGCTCCACAAAAAATTCTTCTCTATTTTTACCTTTTTTTGCAGCACTTAAAGTATCAGGTACCTCTAAATATAAAACACCATTTTTTTTTAATATTTTATAAATTTTTTTTAAAAAAGGGATTGGTGCCGCTAGATGTTCTAATACCTTATTTAATGTAATGACGTCAAATTTTTTTTTTATATTTGCATTTATAAAATCTTTTTTAATAGTTTTTAATTTTAAATTTCTCGTTAAATAATTGGATAAATTTTTGTCGGATTCTAAACACGTAATATTTAGTCCAAGTTGTTTTAAAGCATAAGGAAAGATACCAATCCCTGATCCGATATCTAAAATATTTTTTTTATATATATTCTTTTTTTCAAAAAAATTTAGGAAACGCTTAACCCTCAAGTAATTATCTGATTTTTTTTGTGTTAAGTTTAAAATCTTTTTAAAAGTTTTATCTATTTCTTTCCCGTATGTATGTTTGCTGTATTTAGTTTTATATAAATCCTTTAAATTGAAATATAAAATGGAGTAATGATGTTTGCAATTTGTACAATATTTAAAGTATCTAAAATATTTTTTCTTACTGATTTTAAAATCAGTTTCTCTGTTTGGTTTATTTTTGTAAACAAAACTTGTTTTAAATTTTTTATTAAAACAAAAATCACAAATAAATTTCATATTTTTTAAATTTTTGCGTATTTAAGATTTTTATGTTCACTATATTTTTTAAGTAATTTCATTTTTGAATTTTTTTAAATTAGATAATTTATATGTTTTATTATATTATCGATTGTTAGATTAATTAAATATTTCTTTTAATTTTCTGCTATTCTTTAATGAGTAAAATTTTTTCACAAAATTGCCATTTAACTTTGTTGCTTTTTTGTTAAGAATTTTATCTACAACGTTTTTTAAATCCTCAATATTTTTGACTACGTGAACTCTCTTTGTAAGTATTTGTAGTACGTCTTTTTTAGGTCTGTTATAGGGATCGAGAAAAATAATTATCTCACATTTACTATAAAGGCATTCATAAATTGATGTAGCTAAGTAATCTAAAATTATTATTTTTGGTTTATGCTTTATAATTGATTTAAAGATTTTTTGGTGATCAATTAGAAAATTCTTCATATTTTTTTTATTTAATAAAAGTGGATAGTAATCAGCGCTAGGGTTTTGAGGTAATTTTATAATTGATTTAAGATTTGTATTACTTAAATAATTTAGAATTTTATCCTGTAAATCTAATTTAAGATGAGAAGGTTTATTTAAAGTAAAAAGATTATCAGGTAGTATTGGGTTAGGTACGTATAAAATTTTTTTATCAGTCAAATTCAAGTTTTTGTTTTTATTGAAATATTTTCTATAAAATATAGCTCTTAGGCTCCCAACCTCAATAAAATTTTTTTTTTTTAAATATTTGCTGGACCCGTAAGTTAAAAACTTATCGCAAAAATTAAAATCACTGTGAATATGATGCATACTATATTCTTGCAAAAGATACCCTCCTCCATGTTGTATACCTATAACCGTTAAACCTTTTTTTTTAAAATAATCTATTACATTTGCTACAAACTTATTCGGATCACAACACCAAATAATTTTATTTATATGGTATTTTTTAATTAGAATATTCGCTCTATTTATTAAATAAGAAACTTTCTCCATTGTATCAAGACCATCAAATATTATTTTTTCTAAAACAATTTTAGAAATTTGATATTTTTTATTTAAATTTTTAACCAAATTTTTTGTAATTTTTATATTTCGAGATTTATTTTTTTTAATATTTTCAATTTCTTTATCTAAATTAATTACAATATTTTTTTTTAAATCATATTTATAATAAAAAAGGTCCCATAAGGGCTCGATAAGCAAATTTATTTTTTCTTCTTTATATATTTTATTTTTTGAAATAACTTTTCTTATTTGACAAAACAAACTTGCTAAAGTTAAAGAATTGAGAAATCTAAAATTAATTTTTTTTAATTCAAGTAATAAATTATTTTTTTTTTCTACCTGACTTAAATCATTTTCAAATTTTACTTCTTTAAATTTTGCTTTTGGGTATTGAGTATTTATTTGTTGCTTTAAAAAATTTATATCAAAAAATATATTTGTATTATTATCTAAGATATATAAAGATTTTATTTTTTTATATTTAAATAATTTTTTTATTATAGCAATAGTACCCATTAAACCAGCATAATGTATAGCTGGTAGATATCTATATGTGTTATAAAAAAAATCTGAAAATTCTTTCTTAAAATTTTTTTTTAGTCCTATATCTTCATCTAAGATTCGTAACTGTTTATGAAAATTATTATAATGAAATTTTTGAATCTTCAAAAGTTCTAGTGGAGTTATAAAAGATGTTAATAGTATGACCTTTTTTTTATTTATTTTTAAATATTTATAAACTGCAGGATTATTAGTAAAAAATAAATTTTTACTTAACATTAAATTATTTAATTTTATTACAATACTTAAATCATCCAAGTATATGTTCTTCATTTTTTAAATTTTTTTAAGTAGATAATTTGATAACCTGAGAGATAATTGAACAATGGTTAATGTTGGGTTTGCCCAACCACCACTATCTGGAAAAACCGAACTGCCTGCGACATAAAAATTTTTAACCCCATGAACCTTCAAATTTTTATCAACCACACTTCTGTCATTATCCCCCATTATAGTACCGCCCATATGATGATAATTTGCAAAAATAACATCATTGATCTTAGGTATAAAATTTTTTTGATCAACAATAAATTTGTCAATACCTAATCTTCCTATATCTTTCCTAGCTAATTCTTCTCCCAATTGTTTCAAGCTTTCAAAAACTGACTTATGGAAGTCGTTATATACTTTCCAATATAAAACAGTCTTAGGAATATTATTTTTATCAAAATTTTTGTTTGACAATTCTATTCTGTTTAATTCGTTTGCTGACTGTGATCCAGTAGCTCTTACAGCTATTTGACAATGCAATCTGTAGCTTTTTTGCAAACTTTCTAATACTTTTTTTCCAAAGTTTGGTGCAACACATAAAAAGTCTTTTATTATATGTCTGTAACTAGAGCTTTTAAAATTTGAATAATCTAAAAAATTAAACCTCAAATTATTTATAGATTTTTTTTGTAGAAAATCCTCACTAGGTGAAATATTTAAATTTAATAAATAACCAAATTTTTTTTTATCAGCTATAATATGTCCAACAATTCCACTCGGATGTTCCGACCAATACTTTCCAATTGGTAAATTTTTTAAAAAATTTTTTTTTGATTGCTCTCTTGACCATAGTAATATTCGTGAATTTTCTATGCCACCGGCGCACAAAACAGTATTTTTTGGTATAATTTTCTGAATTTTGTTATTATTTATGACTTTTAAAAAATCTATTTGGTTATCGCCTTCTATACTCATCAATGGTGTATTTAAACATACAAAAATATTTTTATGGTCTTTTAAAAAATCAAAATATTTGTACCTAAAATTCACATCACTATGAAGTATATTAATAGATTGAAAATCTTTAATATCTAAATCATTTTCTTTTTTAAACTTAACGTTTAGTATTTTTGATGCTTCTTGTAAATATGGATCTAATTCACCTTTATCTATTAACCAATTCTTAAAATCTATTTTATCCATAGGTCGACACGCCCCTCCCCAATGTTGAGAGGCACCCCCTAAAGCTCTTATTCTTGCCTGTTCTAATTTAAAATAAGGGTCTCCCACAACCTTGCCTGAAAAGAAATCATTCTGTTCCTCATTGTAGTCGTAATCTCCTGCCTCAAGAATAAGAACTTTAAATCTCTTACTTAGTTTTAATGCTAATGTTATTGATGCAGGACCGCTGCCTATTAATACGAAGTCCGGACTTATATTTGATGGTAATTTTTCTATAAACATAATTTAATCACCTTTTTTAAGAATCCAAAAAATAGTACCCTTTTTTCTTACAACAATTTTTAATGGATATAAAAAAAGTAAAAATATATAACCAATTTTCTTTAAAAAATTTCTTCGAGTACTCATTTATATTTTATATATACCAAATACTCATGATATAAAACTCCTATATCATTAGTTGTGAGATTTTTATTTTTATTAAAATTTATGTGATAGTTTCTTAATAAATTTTTATCATTTTTCTTTAGGCTTGTTTTTAATTTGTATTTTTTAAACTTAACGGAATATTTTGAGCCTAAAATTTGATTAATGTATTGTTTTGAGATTATGTGTAATTGTCCTTTAATAATTTTTTTTTTATTTTTGTAATAGAATTTAACACTAGAATTAGTCTTTTCATTAAGAGGAGAATGTAGAATTAAAAACTTTGGATTTAGACTGAGTAGTCTTTTAATTACAGAATTTGCATTAGAAAAACTAGTAAGTGTTCCCAATAATGTGATTAAATCAAAATTTCCTTTGAAATTTTTTTTTGCTAATTTTTTAAAATTTTTATTATTGCAATCAAATAAATTTAAATTTTTAAACTTATAATGCTTATTTTTTTTATTTATTTTCCTTGCCATTTTCAACAATGGATTACTAATATCTAAACCTAAATATTGTATATTCTTATTAAGATGATAAGCAAATGCTCCAGATGCACATCCAATATCTAGTATCGAATTAATTTTTTTATTTTTAATGAATGAGTTTATTTCTTTAAAATAATCTTTCTTAATTATTTTATTCAAATAAGGTGAGGGATCTTGATATAAAGTTGTGATTTTTTTCATTTAGATAAAAACAGTAAGTAGTAAACTTTCCACTATGCTCTTTTATATTCTTAATAATATTTAATTTAAATTTTGGTTTTTCATTTTAGGAAAATATTAATTTAAAATTATTATTTCCACAAAAATAACAATTTATCATAAAACTTGAGTAATTGAAAAAAATTTCAATTTTTCAGCTTTACAATATTTTTTAAAATCTAAGATTTTTGTGATATTTACAATTGCAATAAAATGGTTTTTTTCTAAATTTTTTAGCATGTATACTTTATGATTATAATTTTTTAGTCTTTTATTAATAGAGGGTGTTAAGTAGTATCCCCAATTTTTTTTACAAATCTCGTTATCTATTTGATTAAAGTTTTTGGTTACAAAATTTATTTGTTCATTTATATTTAATTTGATACTAAATTTTTCCTTTATAAAAATATTATTTTTCAAACCAGTTTTCCATTTTTTTTTTAATTTTTTAATTTGCATTCTTTCTCTTTTAATAATCCTCGATATCAGGATGGCCATTCAATTGATTTCTTGAGTACGAATTTTCATTAATACCAAAATTAGACGATAATGTGAAATCTTTACTAAAATCCCAAAGTCTACCAGTTAAAGCAAAAGAAAAATCTTTAGAGGAATTTAATGCCGAGGAATGCACAAGATTCCTTTCAAATAAAATTAAGTCACCAACATTAATTTCAACACTTTTCTTTTTAAAATTTTTTAAATATTTTGATGGTATTTCTTTTTGATAAAAATTATTTTGTGAGTTTAATGTTTTTTTATCATATCCAATATATTCATTAATTGGATAATCAAAGTTCAAATGGGAACCTTCCACAATCTGCATTGTTCCATTCTTTTTATTTTTATTTGTAAATAATGGAAACCATATATTTAAAAAATTTCTTCTTTTAGGATAGAATCTTGCTTCCGAATGCCATTTATAAAGTAATCTTTTTGTCTTTGGCTTATTAACAAATATATTTGGACCATGTAAAAATAAAGGTTGGCTATGTTTAATGCCTAGTAATTCTGAATAGATTTTCTTCAGTTTCTCTGTAAAAAAGAAACTCTGTATTTCAGTATTTTGGGCATAAATATGTTGCAAAGTATGTAACGTATTTTTTTCGTCCTTTTCAAAAAAATTGTAAAAATTAGAAAATTTATAATAAAAGTTTGATTTATTTTTTTTTAATTTATTTAAAAAATTTCTGTAAGGTTTCAGTTTATAAAGATAATAATAGCTGCAATTCCACAAATTTTCATATAAAGAATTGATTTCCTTACTATTAAAAAATTTTTTTAGAATTACGTAACCTTTTTTATTGAATTCTTTTTTCATTTTACCATTTCCATTTATCTATCAAAAAATTTTTTATAATCCATTTGCTATTATTTTTAAACCATATTTTTTTATTTCTATGTTTTTCAACAATTTCATAAAATTGAGACTTCTTTATACTTAAATATTTACAAAATAAATCAATTTCTTTTTTAGGTTTCTTAAAACCTAAATTTTTTAAGATTTTTATTACATTTTTTCTTGAGATATTATTCTTTCTAATTTCAATTGATAGGTTATCCCATTCTCTTGTAAAACCAAATTTATACCACTTCATTAAATGATGAATCGTAATTAAAAATTCATCATCAATATCTGCAAACTTGTATAATCCAGTTTTTGGTTCTTTAGCCGATTTAAATCCAAATTTTTTTGAAATATTAAAAATTTTTTTTGGAGACCAATCGAAAAAATATCCTAGAAAAATTTCATTAATTTTAAATTTTTTAATAAGTTCAGAGCTAGGTATAGAATAAGAATCTAAATTTCTTTTATTTAAATTATCATCAAACCAATAGCTTATATTTTTTCCCTCGTTCACCCCAAAATTTTTTCTCCATTTATTTGTCATTTCATATCCTTTGAATTTCTTATCTCCTCCATATTCGTATGCGGAATTCTCTCCCCACAAGATTAAAGGTATTTTTTTTTCAATTGCGATTTTCACGGGTATTGCGTGTAATGCTAAATGCATTGGAATAAGTGGATTACCAAATTTTTTAAAAGCCTTAAGAATAAATTTTTTTTCAATAATAGGGTTTAAAGATACATCAAGATGATCAACACCCAAATTTATTAAATTATTGAGATTTTTTTGACCTAACATATTTCTAGCTGGAGATTTCCAAGATACACACAAAGGCTTAAGTTTATATTTCAATGCAATCAAAACTTGCCATGTACTATCTTTTCCACCACTCACTGGAATTACACAATCATACGTGCAATTATGTTTTTTTACCTTTTTTATAATTTGAATAAATTTTTTTTTTCTTTGCTTCCATTTTATTTCTTTTATTTTTTTTATGTTATTATTATCGCATGCATTACAAATACCATTAGAGTTTAATTTTAAATTCGGTCTTGTGTTAGGTAGTATACAAATTTTACAGTATTTATATTTTTTCAGATTACGCATTATAAATTATTTTCTAAAAACAGTTTTGTATTCACGATATTAAATAAAAATTTGCTTTGATAATTCGGCTTGTAATTACTATTTAGTAAAAGACTTATTTTTTTCTTATTTAGAAATTCATCTAATGGTGATTTCTCAAGCATAAAATTTTTCATCGATTTAGAATTGAAATTTATGAGGGTGTCTATAGAACAATTAAAGCCCATTTTCTTGGATTCATATAAAACTTTATAATCAACATAATCTTTTGCAGTCTCTTTTAACAAATATTTTGTAATACCATTTTGAATATTGTATGTGGGATTAATGCTAAAC